>RCUH01000935.1_pt1 | contig 24686 bp, 15 predicted proteins | sample 2166191 | NCBI WGS metagenome assembly RCUH01 (sample SAMN09932848, study PRJNA488358) | compost metagenome | feature: garden; material: soil; isolation source: compost soil in an enriched community after 214 h of incubation | place: Germany: Experimental Botanical Garden Goettingen | collected...
AAGAAATATTGCACTGGATCCATATAATGCTGGCCCATATCACCTAATCCACCACCATCATAATCCCAATACCCTCTAAAAGTCGTGTGTACGCGATGTTTATTGTAAGGTTTATATGGCGCTGGACCCAACCAAAATTCGTAGTCTAGTTCGGCTGGCACTTGTTCTTCTGGTAGGTTCTCTTTTCCTACCCAATAGAATTTCCAGTCAAATCCTGTATGTTTACTTATTGTTACTTTTAATGGCCAACCCAACATGCCTGTATCTACTAGTTTTTTGATTTTACTAACAGGAACATTCATTCCATAAAAATCATCTTTGAAGCGAAACCAGGTGTTCAGACGGAACATATTTCCGTGTTGTGCAATGGCTTCTTTCACTTTCTTACCTTCACCAATGGTACGCGTCATTGGCTTTTCACACCAGATATCTTTTCCTGCTTTAGCAGCCTCTATAGACATAAGGCCATGCCAGTGCGGCGGAGTAGCAATGTGGACAATATCTACCTCTGGAGATTTGATTAATTCTCTAAAATCATGGTATTCTTTTATGCCGCCACCCAAGTCACTTTGTGCAGCTGCAAGATGGCTTTTGTCAACGTCACAAATGGCAACTGTTTTTGTTCCGGCATAGCCGAAGTGTCCACGGCCCATATTTCCGACGCCAATTACTCCTTTGGTTAGATGATCACTCGGAGCAAGATAGCCTTGGCCTCCAAGTACAAAGCGTGGTACAATAGAAAATGCTGCAGCACCTACCACTGATTTTTTAATGAAATCACGCCTTGATGAATTCTGTTCTTTCATGTTGGTTGGATTAGTTGTTTTATAATTGATCCATTTTAGGCTGTTAAAATTAACTGCAATTGGATATTGAACCTAAAAATAGATAAAAAACTGATAAATATAAACTGATAACTAAAATTTTATGTATTGTTTCTTCTTGTTTTATGAAAAAATAATAAAAGGATAGCTCTAAATTCATTTCTTTCATATTTAAGGTTCGATTCTATTGTACAAAGCTTATATTTAGTTACAGAATTGTTACATGAACTATACTGTTCGAATTTCTTATTAAAGCGCACAAATTTTCTAGAACACAATCTAATCCACCTTGTGATAATAGAACCGCAGTATGTGGCATTTTGAAAGGACAGAACGATTTATTGATCCTATTAATACCTGAATTGCAGCCTTGGTTTGTATTCATCCAGTTGGTACTCACATAAAAATCAGATGATATGATACCGGAAACTCGTGAAGCCACTCAATCGTTTTCGTAAAACAAGCTTGATTATGCTTAGATAATCAAGCATCTTTATGGAGCCTTCAACAGAAGGAAACTGATATGATGAGACCAAAAACACTATTCATAATTATTTTTGCGACAATCCTACCCATAATGGGATTTGGGCAATTTAAAGTTGCGCCACTCGGAAATACGATATATGAGGGTGTGTTTACAGGGAATGGTCTATTAGGAACGATGACCTACCTATCGGGTAACAAATCGGTGCGTATTGACATCGGCCGAACCGATGTATATGACCACCGTGTAAATTCGGATGAGAAGTTGTTCGATAAGGCCCGTCTGCCATTGGGGTACTTTAATCTGGACCTGGGGAGTGCAATAGCCCAAAGCAAGGGTGATATCTATCTAAAGGAGGCTTATGCTGTTGCGACTGTCTCGACAGATCAGGGACAGATCAAAGTGAAAACGACGACACTTTCCAACGATAACATTATCTTATTAGAGGTGTTAAAAAAAGATTTTACGGGAAAGTACTCGCTCAATTGGGTGGCCGATTCGGCAATCAGTCCGCGAATGAAATTTTCCTATACCCAAAAACCAAAGATATACCTTGCCAATCCTGCTGGAAAGAATGGACAACAAGGTCACATAAAATATTATGAACAAGCATTAACAGCGGGTGGGGGATATACCACAGCTTATTTACTTCGATCATCCAAAGATCTTGACACTTATGTTATCACAGTTGGCTACAGCCAAGAAGGAAAGGATTTTACAAAAGAAACTCTGGATTATCTCAAAAAAATCGACAATAGGAAAATAGCGAAGGGGCTGACACAACATCGTCAATGGTGGACAAGCTATTTTAAGGCATCTACACTCGAACTGCCTGATTCAACTTATCAAAGTTTCTACGATATGCAATTATACAAGCTGGCAAGCGCAACCAGATCGGACAAGCCAGCTATGGATCTGCAAGGACCGTGGACGAGTCCCACTCCCTGGCCAGCTTATTGGCTCAATCTAAATATACAGCTCGCATATTCGCCGACTTTTAAAGCAAATCACCTGGATATCGCTAATTCCTTGATTCAAATGATTGACAAAAATAAGGATAATCTGCGTCTTAATGTTCCAGAGCCCTATCGTTACAATAGTATAGCCGTGGGTCGTTCTTCTGCATCGGATTTATGGAGTCCAGTATTATTGCAAAAAGGTGTCTCCCTTGAAAAAGCTTCTGATGGTGATAAAGAACTTGGTAACCTTGTATGGCTGCTGCACAGCTACTATCAGTATTATCGGGCAACATTGTCGCGAGATGTGTATGATCGTCTATTTCTACTTTTGAAGGAAGCTATCAACTACCATTTGCATTTGCTGGAGAAAGATCAAAATGGGAAATATGCTATCGCTGTTAAAACCTATTCCCCTGAATATTCAAAAGGATTTGCTTATAATACAAACTACGACCTATCAATCCTAAAGTGGGGCTTAAAGGCTTTACTGGAACTAGATGACGAACGTGGAGGCAACGATCCACTTCATAAGGTGTGGAAGGATGTGCTGGCACATTTGGTTGAATACCCACAAAACTCTGATGGTTTTATGATTGCCAAAGATGTAGCCTATGACGAGTCACATCGACACTATTCGCATCTGATGATGATTTATCCTTTTTATGATGTAAACTGGGATCAAAAGGAAAATAGAGAGCTGATCGAAAAATCTATTGCACATTGGCAGAGTAAAAAGCAATGGCTTCAAGGGTATTCCTTTTCAGGGGCGGCTTCGATGTATGCCATGATAGGACGCGGCGATGCGGCTTTAGCCTCGTTGGATGTTTTATTGAACAAATATGTAAAAGCGAATACCCTCTATGCAGAAAGTGGCCCTGTGATCGAAACGCCGTTGGCCGCCATGGCAAGTATACAGGAGCTATGTCTGCAATATTGGAATGGGATATTGCGCGTATTCCCAGCTGTTCCGAGCAAATGGAAGGATGTCTCCTTTAACCATTTTTTAGCGGATGGGGGCAATTTGATTTCTGCGCAACGTAAAAATGGGAATACAATAGCTGTTGAAGTTAAAAGCCAATACGGTGGAACATTAAAACTAAAGCTCGATATGCCTAACCCAATCTTTAAAATAAAAGGAAAGGGTAAGTATACGAAGCAGGAGGATGGTTTAATCCGATTAGAACTCAATAAGGGAGCTATAGTCACTATCCGTGAAAGTAAATAAATAAAAGCAAGCAAAATAAACAACGTATAGAAAGGGAATATAAATAATGAGATTTAGAAAGCAAATTTTTATGATTTTATGGGCTGCTCTGGGGACAGGTACTTTGGTCCATGGACAAACTGTGAAATTGAAACTGTCGAAAGAGTTTGTACAACAGCAACTTGATGCAGCTGCCAAGCAGATTAAAGTTTTGGATAAGGAAACGCCAGCGGATAAGTTTCCGAAAACATTTGAAAATGGTAAAGAGGTTTTTTCGTCATCGAGCTGGTGGTGTTCGGGATTTTATCCTGGGACTTTATTTTATTTATATGAAGGAACCAAAGATCCGGATCTATTAAAGAAAGCTGAGAATAAATTAACCCACTTGGAAAGGGAGAAGAATAACAAAGGTACGCATGACTTGGGCTTTATGTTGTTCTGTAGTTTTGGAAATGCCCTTCGATTGACCGGAAAGACGCAGCAATATGAACCAGTTTTGACAACAGGAGCAAATTCATTAGCGTCGCGTTATAGTCCGAAGACAAAAACTATCCGTTCATGGGATCACGGGTCCTGGGATTATCCCGTCATTATAGACAATATGATGAACTTGGAGTTTTTGACACAGGTTTCTAAAATAACAGGAGATAAAAAGTATTATGATATTGCGGTCGCACATGCTGAAACAACATTAAAAAACCATTTTCGGAAAGATTATAGTTCTTACCACGTGATCGATTATGATAAGAATACAGGTAAAGTACGATCCAAAAAGACACATCAAGGTGCATTTGATGAGTCTGCCTGGTCACGGGGACAGGGGTGGGCTTTATACGGTTATACAATGATGTACCGTGAAACAAAGAAAAAGGAGTTTTTAAAGCAGGCACAGCTGATAGCGAAATACATTCTTGACAACCCAGATCTACCCTCCGATCTAATTCCGTACTGGGATTTTGATAAGGATAAGATCGCTGCATCTGATAAGATGTACCCGAATAAAGACTTAAGAGACGTCTCTGCCGCTGCTTTGTATGCTTCGGCGCTATTAGAGCTTTCGAAATACACTAAGGGTAGCGAATCTGCACTTTACTTCGATAAAGCGGAGACAATGATCAAAAATCTATCTCAAGCACCTTATTTGGCTACTTATGGCCAAAATGGAGGCTATATTCTTCAACATAGTGTGGGGGCGCTTCCTCTAAATTCGGAGATTGATGTACCACTGACATATGCTGACTACTATTATGTAGAGGCATTAGTGCGCTATAAAAGGCTCTTGGATGGCGAACCAATGATTAAAGAAATCGCGAAGTAAATAGCGTAAAGATACCAAGGTAAAGATAACAAAGGCGCCCATTTAGGCGCCTTTGTTACTTTTAAATTTATTCGTATCCTACTACAGTCTCTTTTCAAATATTTAATCCCTTTTGTTTTTTAATCATCTTCGTAGGAATCCGCTACTTGCTCTGACGGATTATACCCAAATTGTTTCTTGAACTCCCTGCTAAAGTACTTTCTTTCAGAAAATCCGACTGCATAGGCGACTTCACTGACATTCATCGAAGATTTTAGCAACTCCTTCGCTCTGTTAAGCCGGTACATTTTCACATAATTATTGATTGAAAGGTTGGATATCGCCCGGAGCTTTCGGTAAATAATAGGTGTGCTCATTCCCATCTTTCGGGAGATAAAATTAACATCAAAGTCATCCGACTGCATATTATCTTCGATCAGTTGATCTAATGTAGCAATAAATTGAGCATCCAGTTCATTGTCGAAATCTGTTTTTTTGACCTGAAATTCCTTGCTCTTTTTATGACTGATTGCTATGAGATTCTGGACAGATAGAAACAACAGCCTATTGTCAAAAGGTTTTGTTAGATAGATGTTTGCTCCGTATTGAAGAGCCTGTGTCTGTGATTCATTGTCTGTCACTGCAGTCAACAGGATAACAGGAATATGACTGGTTGCGATATTTGTTTTTACTGCCTGGCACAACTGGGTTCCATTCATATAAGGCATCATCAGATCAGATAAGATCAAGTCGGGAATATACTCTTGCGCTTTCGATAAGGCATCTTCTCCATTGACAGCCGTGATGACGGTATAGCTATCCTGAAACAAATGAACAATGGTATCCAATAGCTCTCTATTGTCTTCGACAATGAGAATGGTCTGTTGCAAAGATCTGCCCAATATGGTCGGAATTGTTGAATTTGATTCATCTATTATGGTCATCGGGGAGTCTGTAGGAGAGGACATGCGGACTTTCGATAGCTTTGGCAAACGTAGGTTGAACACTGTCCACTCTCCTTTATCATCTTTCATGGTAAAACAACGGATCTCTCCCTGATGCTGTAGGACAATTTGCTTGGTTAAGGCTAGTCCGATACCAGTACCTATACTGTCATTTGCTTGTTCCTCCCGATAATATTCTTCAAAGATCTTGAATTGATTGTCCGTTGCGATGCCAATCCCGTTGTCAACGATGTTGATAATGATGGCGTCTTCGCTCTCAAGGAGTTCAAGATAAACTGTGCCATTCTCGGGTGTATACTTAATGGCGTTTGACAATAGATTGAACATGACCTTGTCAAATTGAACAGCGTCTATGGATTGTAACCCTACGGCATCCAATTGTCGGATATAATAATTGATATGTTTATTCTGAGCAAGATCATTGAGGAGGTAGAATGTATCTTCAATATATTCCCTGAAAGGGATATCGCTTTGTTTCAAGATGAAGTGCTTGTCATCAAATTTTTTGAAATCAAGTAGCTCGTTAACAACCCCCAATAATTTAGCTGCATTCTTTTTAATCCGTTTTATCTTAGATTGCGTGGCCGATAAGTTGGCCGTTTCGGTGATGATTTCATCCAGAGGTGACATGATCAAGGTCAGCGGGGTACGAATCTCATGTGAAATTTGTGTAAAGAATTTGATTTTCTTCTCCTGTTCTCTTTCAGAATTGATCAGCATCTGGCGTTCTACGACAAACCTGATAACAAAGTGTACACCGAGGGTAAATAATCCGGCGTATAAGAGGTAAGCCCACCAAGTTCTCCAGAGCGGAGGCTTTATATCCATGTTTATTTGTAGAGGGGTACTGCTCCAGATACCATCGTTATTGCTGGAATATACACTGAGTGTATGCCGTCCTTCGGGAATATTGGTATATCTGACACTTGGCGTACCGGTTTCTATCCAATCCTTATCAAAACCTTCTAGTTTATAACGATATCTATTTTTCTGTGGTTTGATAAAATTGGAACTCGAAAAATTGACCGTGATAAAATTCTCGTCATAACGTAATTGCAACGTATAGTTATTGGGCTGATCACCTTGCTGGATGCGACCATAGTTTAAGGGTGTATCTTCAAGGAATATATTTCTAAAAAGCACATTCGGTTTTTTCTGATTGAAAGTGATTTTTCGCGTGTCGATCGAAACTAAACCATTCAATGTAGTCACGAATAAAAATCCTGCTTCGCTGCTATAGACCTTTGCCCCTTGCATATTTTTAACAGGGAGACCATCGTACTGATTAAGTATAGTATTATACTTTGTTGTCGGATCGAAGAAAATCAGTCCATTTTTGCTGCTGATCCAGAAATGTTTGTCGATAATGACAGGCCAGCCTAAGTTGTTATTATGAAAACGGGCTAGAGGCTTGATATCGCCCAAATGATACAATTCGGTTGCAGTTGTAAACCAGATATCACCATCAGGATGGACATAAAACCCTTGAATGGATAATTTTGGGTCCGTAAATAGTTGAATAACTTTTGTCGTGGGATCTTGCTTGTAAAGCCGCCCACCTAATAAAAAATAAACACAATTTTTATTATCGGCTTGGATATCCGTTAATGTGGTAGGAAGTCCTTTGACCGGATATGGCGGTTTCTCCGGAGGTGCAATATATAAACCAGCATTTGTACCCAGGTACAGATAATTGTCTACTCCGGCATAGATGCTATAGATATTATTTTTTAAATGTAGCGGATTTTTGTCCAAGAGGACATGGCGTGCAGTTTTAGTTTTTAAGTCAATGATCGAATAACCGCCACCATGCTGTGCCGCATAGAGGACATTGTTACGTATTGACAAGTCCTTGATCAGATTAGATCGCGATAGTTTGGGAAAAGGTTGCATCGTTCCCGTCTTTTTATCCAAAAGATTTATTCCCTCCTCCTCCGTTCCGATCCAATAAGCATCTGGGGATTCTGCAAAACTGCCAATAATATCGCTATTTAGCCTGTTTTGAGGCAACTCACGACTCGAATAAACATGTAAGGGAATCATATTCGGATAAATGGCATTGATGCCGCCAAAATAAGTGCCTAACCAAATAATTTGTTGATCGTCGACAAATATATCATAAATGGAATTTTGGCTTAGTGAATGCGGAACCAAAGTATTGTGCTTGTAATTAATAAAAGGTGTACTACCGGTAAAGACAGAAAGCCCTTTTAGTGTGCCCAGCAATAATGTATTATTTGGGCCTTTATTGATTTTTCGGATGTTATTACTTAGAAGGTTGCTGTTCCCTTCATGAATGTGCTGCCAATGCTTATCCGATAGTCGATATTGAAATAATCCCTGAAGTTTTGTCCCAATCCATAATGTGCCATTTTGATAATACAAAGTGCTGACGATACCCTGATCTTTTAGCGGTAATGAGATACGTTCGATGGACGTTATCTTATTCTCTTTTAACGTGCAAAATTCAATACCACTATCGCTGGCAACTGCATATGTTGTCGAATTAACAGGAACAATAGCTTGGACATGATTGCGGGTCAGGATCGATTTTATGGTATAGGAGTTTCCTAAAGGGACGGCAAGATATAGCCCGCGAGCGGAACAGAGGATGGTGTTATTGCCATGAACGTAAATATCATGAATAACTAAAGGAAGTTCAAATGACTTGTCTTGTTGATAGACAGGTTTTCTTTTGTCTATATTAAAAATGAAGAGTTTCGTTGCGGTTGCAATAAAAATATCATTGCGGGCATTGATATTAATCTTATTGATGTAATCTACATTTTTGAAAATCGAGTCCGTGACTAAAACATTGGTCACATTTCTGGAATCATAAATAAATAGGTTGTTTCCCCCACCAAACCATAATTTACCTTGTCGATCCTGCGTGATTGTCAGTACCGCCTGTTTGTCCAGGATGTTATCCTGTGTCAGAGTTTCGAAACTAAAGTGCTGGGCACAACAAATGATACTTGAGCAGAGGAGCAATAAAGTGATGGCAATGCTTCGAATCTGTTGTACTGGGAATTTCATAGATAAATAGAGGTTACAGCATCAAATTTAAGATTTTACCCCTTAATATTTATAAAAATCACCCTACTAAATCGTCGTTCTTGCTCAATTTTGACATAGTTAAGTAACCATTTTTAATTATAAAACCAATTTCCTAAAGTATGGCTAAGTTTTACGCAATTGGATTGTCCGCTATGACGCTATTTTCTGTAGGTGCAGTTCATGCCCAGCAGAAAGTAAATGTAACAGGCCAAATCAAAGACAGTCAAGGAACACCGCTATCAGGTGTAACAATTCGTGAGAAGGGCGGAACAGTCTCAACTTCTACAAATGGATCAGGAACCTATTCCTTATCTGTAAACCCTAACGCAACGCTAGTAATTTCTTATGTTGGTTATCAAAACCAAGAGATAGCACTAAACAATCGCAAAATAGTTAACGTCACGCTGGAGGGGGCAAGTTCGGCAATTGATGAAGTCGTTGTTGTAGGATATGGAACACAGAAAAAAGCAAATTTGACGAGTTCGGTATCTACAATAGATCAAAAAGTTCTGGATTCCCGCCCAATATCCAATGTCATGTCTGCAATGCAGGGAGCTGCACCCGGCTTAGTTGTGACTCGCTCTGGTGGACAGCCGGGCGCCGAGGGCTTTTCGGTTAATATTCGTGGGGATCTATCTACGGGGTCATCTAATCCATTGGTACTTATTGATGGCGTTCCCGGTAGTTTAACCTACACCAATCCGGACGATATTGCAAGTATATCTATTCTGAAAGATGCCTCGGCAACTGCTATATATGGCTCTAGGGGAGCAGCCGGTGTTGTTCTTGTGACGACAAAATCTGGTCAGGGAAAATTGAAGGTAAACTATCAAGGGATGTGGACGGCAAAAAAGATGGGACTTTTTCCAGAGCGGATTAATAGCTGGGAGGAGGCTGAGATGCAGAACCTAGCTCGTATTAATGCCGGTCAATCTCCAGATTGGTCAGCTGAATTAATTGCCTTGATGAAGGATCCCAATCAATATTATAGAATTAACCCAACTAACCCCACTGCATATCAATATTTTGGCAATTATAATTATCCAGAGATTTTACTCAAAGATAAATCAACCCGTTTAAATCAAAATCTATCTATTTCAGGAAGTACAGAAAAGGATAATTACTTGTTTTCTTTAGGCTATATCATGGATAAAGGAATTTTTAGATTTGGCCCAGATGACTATAAACGTTTGAATGGACGGTTTAATTATCATAGAGAACTTTCCAAGATATTTAGCTTGGACTCTAAAATATTATACAGTAGATCGGAGAGAAATACAAGCGTTTTGGGAGCCAGTAATGATTATGGATTGATCTATAATATTGTTTCATCGCGGAGCCTAAGTCCGATATATCTTCCCGAAAGTGGTGATACAAAATATGCTGCTGGAAGTGCTGCTGGCGAAACTGTTGGGTTATTAAAGGATGGTGGACGTAACAATAATGTCATTCAAGAAATTGGCGGTAGTTTTGAATTGGGGGCAAAGGATGTTTTTACAGAAGGTTTAAAACTACGCGTTTTATATAGTCCAAGGATAGTAGTCGAAAATGATAATAATACTAGAATACCAGTCCCAATGTATAATGTAAATGGACGAACAGGATGGGCAGGGGGAATTAATCTTAATTCAATAATGAAAGGACGTTCTCAGACATTAACGAACAATTGGCAAGCAGTAGGTGAGTATAATCGCACTTTTAATGAAAAACATGAAGTATTAGCACGTGGAGGCTACCGTTATGACGATTATCGCTACGATTATATTGGCGCGTCGGCTTCTAATCTTCCAACGGATGACGTCTTGGCTTTAAGTCAGTTTGGGGATAAAAATAACACCACTGTTGGCGATAATATACAAACCAATACATTGATTTCTTTCTTTGGTACCGCGCAATATGTTTTTGATCAAAAATATATTATCCAGGGAACCTTAAATAGAGAGGGAAGTTCTCGTTTATCTCCAGCTAACCGCTGGATCACTTTACCTGGTATCTCTGCAGGATGGCGGATAAATAATGAATCTTGGTTTGGGGCTGCTTCTAAAATATTCAATGAATTAAAATTGAGAGCTGCCTGGGGTAAACAAGCCAATGACCCCAATAGTGATAATCCTCGCGCAAGCAATTATGACTATACAAATCTATTATCTAAGGGCGATGCATATCCATTTAATAATGTCCGTAATACCTATTATTGGATTAACGCCGCCGCGTCACCTTTAAGAAAATGGGAAAAAGTGACAAATACTGATGTAGGATTGGATTTTGCGATGTTCAATAGAAAACTCGATGGATCATTCTCCTATTTTTGGAGACAAACAAGAGGAACTTATGGGGTAGTCATTCAACCAGGTGTATTTGGTATTGGAAGCCCGAGTACTAATATTGGCGATTTTGATTCTTGGGGCTGGGAACTGAGCTTAAATTGGCGTGATAAGATAGGGGAGGATTTCAATTATTCTATTGGTGCTAACTTATCTGATAATAACAATAAAGTTGTTAAATTTTTAAATAGAACCAATGTAAGTAATGGTGTCGCTTCCCTTTTAGAAGGATATTCTAAAAACTCAATTTTTGGATACCGTACGGATGGTTACTTCCAAAATGCTGATGAGATAAAAAATAACCAGGTAAATCATCAAAACCCTAATTTGGGGCCTGGAGATATTCGCTATGTTGATGTAAATGGTGATGGAATTATTTCCTCTGGCAAAGGTAACTTAGAAGATCCAGGTGATTTAGTATACCTCGGTACTCAAAATCCAAGATATTCTTTCGGATTGAATCTAGGTTTTAATTATAAAGGATTTGATTTTAGTGCATTTATTCAAGGTGTTGGGAAAAGAGAGTTTTTACTACCTTCCGTTTTGACCCTTCCTTATGTTGAAAGCTGGCGGCAGGCCTGGGCCATCCATAAAGATTACTGGACGCCAGAAAATCCAAATGCAATGTTCCCAAGACCAGTTATGGGTGGGGGAAGTAATACAAGGATTTCCGATAAATGGGTAGTCAATGGTGCCTATGCACGCATGAAAAATATCCAATTGGGCTATACCTTACCAAAGGAATTGACGACAAGAGCGAAAATAGAACGTTTAAGAGTCTTTTTCTCCGGCGAAGATCTATTTGAATTTAAAAAATCATGGAACCCTTATTATGATCCTGAAACGCCAAATGGACAGGCATTCGGATATCCATTTTTCCGTTCATTCACATTAGGGGTAAATGTTACGTTTTAAAACCTGGGAAATTATGAAAATCGAAATAAATAAATCAAAAACCATTATAAAGAGAGTTGCAAAATTGGGAGTCCTAATCGCGTCGGCCAATATCCTATTTTCATCATGTATGAAGGATTTAGATAATAAGATAGATGAGACTAGGGTGACGGATGCGTCTTTTTGGAAAACCGAACAGCACTTGCTGATGGGGGTAAATTATCTTTATACCTTCTTGCCAGGAATAGGCGAAAATAGCGCCGCAAATTGGACTGATGATTCTCGTTCTACAGGTAACAATTCGATCAGCGATGGATCCCGCTTGGTGCCTAATGGTAGCGGAGATTATACAAGTAATTATCAGCTAATCCGCGCAGTAAATACTGTCTTGGAAAAGGCAGAAAAGATGTCGCTAGACGCAGTTGTTATAACGAAATATAGCGCTGAAGCACGATTTTTTAGAGCTTATGCTTATGGCGAATTGCTCAAGAGATTTGGAGGAATGCCGATCATAACCCGTACCATGGACCTTGGGGATGAATTGCTTCAAGCGCCAAGAGGAACACGTGATGAAGTTGTCAATCTGATTTATAGTGACCTGGATTATGCGATCCAAAATTTACCTGAGGCCAGTGCGACAAAATCCACCGATTACGGCCGAATCAATAAAAGTGTTGCACAGGCGCTTAAGGTTAGACTTGCACTTTTTGAAGGAACTTTTGAAAAGTATCATCAATTTGGAGATGCTAAAAAACACCTGACATTAGCGAAAAATACGGCCAATGATATTATTTCAACAGGTTATTTTAAGCTTTTTACTTATGGAGCTAACCCAGAAAAGAGTTATTATTATCTTTTTCAAAAAGAAGGAAACGGTTATGCAAATAAGGAAGTCATATTACCCCGTTTATATGGGAAAGATATGACGGATAGAATCTCGACACATAATTATAGCCGGAATATAGAGCAAGGGGCGATTACACCTACACGTTATTTAGTGGACGCTTACTTGTATATTGATGGTTTACCTAGAGAGGGTGCGAATAGATCACCTTATTATAAACCAAGTGTAAGCACATTAACGGAGTTTGAAAATAGAGATCCTCGTCTGGCAATGACTGTTTTTAAGACAGGAGATGCCTATATCAATGGTTCCAAATACCAGCCTATGTTTTCATTTACACAAACGGGATATAAAACCTTTAAATATTTTAATGATACAGATTGGGTGAACCAAGCGAGTTTCAATGAGCATAAAATTATTCGATATCCTGAAGTATTGTTGTCTTATGCAGAAGCAGTCTATGAACTGGATGGAAAAATTTCAGATACTGACCTGGATAAATCTTTAAATATAGTTCGCGCGCGCGCAGGCATGCCCAAATTGACGAATGCTTTTGCGACAGACCATCAGATGAATATGTTGGAGGAAATTCGAAGAGAGCGTAGAGTAGAATTTGCAATAGAAGGTGAACACCGCTATTGGGATATTATCCGGTGGAAAATTGCAGAAAAGGTATTACCGTTGCCTACACTAGGTATTCAATTTTTCAAAGGCGAATATGCAGAACAGCCTGTTGTGAATCTTACACCTGAAGGTTATGTGATTGCACAGACAGCAGCAACTCGGAAATTTGATCCCGCTCGTGATTATCTCTGGCCGCTTCCTATCTCAGAATTGTCCTTAAATCCGAATCTGGTGCAGAATCCGGTATGGAAATAGTAATTAAGATGTAACAAAGTTATGGATCAATCGCTCTGGCAAACGATTGCACGGGCGATTGATTCTTTTTAGCTTGTTTTTCTATATTAAAATAAAGATTTTTAGTGTTTTATGTGCGCTTGTAGCGTGCACATTTACTTATAAACCATTATCGATGAAGAGAAGATCTGTATTAAAATTGTTAGGCGGTGCTGGCGTTGGTGCATTGACGGCCTCGTTGCCAATGGGGGCGAAGGCAAGTGTTTTATCCGATGAAAGTATAAGTTATGCTGGGAATGACCGTGCTTATTGGGTTTCAATACTAAGCAAGATGGCCACACCTATATTGGATAATATCAGTAAACAGCAATGGCGCAAAAAGATGCCGATGGAGGTCAGTCCTACTTTTGACAGTAGAGATCCGGGAGTTGGTTATCTCGAGGCTTTCGGTCGATTGCTGGCAGGCATGGCACCTTGGCTGGCTTTAGCTGATGACAGCACTGAAGAGGGGAAATTACGTAAGAAATTACGTGATCAAGCCTTATTGGGTATTCAATATGGTGTAGATCCTAAATCTCCGGACTATTTTACATGGCGCGGTCCCTCATCGCAGACACTAGTAGATGCTGCACATCTAGCCCTTGCGTTCCTGAGAGCACCCAAAGCACTTTGGGAACCATTGGATCAGGTAACAAAGAAAAGGGTTGTCGAAGAATTCAAACTATTACGTAAGATTAAACCTAATGAAAGTAACTGGTTGCTTTTTGCTGCAATGACAGAAACTTTCCTATATAGTGCTGGCGAGGAATGTGCGCGTGAGAAAATAGACTACGCGGTCAATAAATTTGATCAGGAATGGTATGTTGGTGATGGTTGGTATAGTGATGGGGCTCGTTTTAGCTTTGACCATTACAATGGCTATGTGATCCATTGCATGCAGGTCGAATCACTTCGTCATAATATCTCCGCTGGTGGAAAATACAAAGAAATGTATGAACGTGCCTATAAACGCATGCAGCGTTATGCACATCATTTAGAACGGATGATATCGCCTGAAGGATACTATGTGGTTGTAGGACGTTCGTCTACCTACAAGAATGCAGCGTTTCAACCTTTGGCAACTGTAGCCTTAGAAAATAAGTTGCCGGACGATATTTCAAAAGGTCAAGTGAGGGCAGCCCTGACGGCAGTACTCAGACATATCTATATTGACAAAACTTTCGCTCCGTCAGGATGGCTGCGTATGGGGGTGGTTGGAGACCAGCAGTCAAATTTGGCCGACTATTATACCAACGCCGGATCAATGTATGTGGCATCGTTGTCGTTCCTACCCTTAGGATTACCCGCTACGGATGAGTTCTGGACATGTGTCCCACAGAAATGGACATCACAGAAATGCTGGAATGCGGAACAGTTTCCGAAAGATTATTACGTCAGTTACTAATTCCTTGTTCTTTTATTCATAATCTAAATACTAAAAAAATAGAGATACTAGGTAGGTCTTAGACTCTTATTAAGTAAAAACTTAATACGCAGGTCTCAATACTAAATAGGCAAAAGGTAGAAATTAAAAAAATAGAGATACTAGGTAGGTCTTAGACTCTTATTAAGTAAAAACTTAATACGCAGGTCTCAATACTAAATAGGCAAAAGGTAGAAATTAAAAAAATAGAGATACTAGGTAGGTCTTAGACTCTTATTAAGTAAAAACTTAATACGCAGGTCTCAATACTAAATAGGCAAAAGGTAGAAATTAAAAAAATAGAGATACTAGGTAAGTCTTAGACTTGTATAAGTAAAATCTTGATACTCATATCTCAATACTCAATACTAATATGAAGATACAACACTATATTACAGGAGCTTTAATGATTGGGCTTGGCGTACAAGCAATATCATGTTCTAGTCAGAAGAATTTAACAACAGCCAAATTAGGACTGAACAAAGAATTTGTCAAAACCAATCTTGAAGATGCACATAAACAGATTAACTATCTAGCTTCGTCCATCCAGGAGTCGGATATTCCTACCACCTTTAAAGATGGGAAATATGTCAATTGGGGCTCTAGCTGGTGGTGTTCCGGATTTTATCCGGGTACTGTGCTCTATCTTTATGAATATACAAAAGATGAGAAGTTGTTGGATGAGGCAAAACGAAAACTAAAACATTTAGAAAAGGAGAAAAATAATAAAGGAACACATGATCTTGGGTTTATGCTTTATTGTAGTTTCGGTAATGCATTACGGTTGACAGGTGATTCTACAGCATATAAAGGCGTGTTAAGTACAGGTGCTGCTTCATTGGCAACACGCTTTCATGAAGCTCCAAAAACAATCCGCTCATGGGATGGCGGTAAGAATTGGGACGGGCAACCGTGGACATATCCAGTTATTATTGATAATATGATGAATCTGGAATTTTTGACCGAAGTGTCCAAAATGACAGGAGACAAAAGATTTCGGGATATTGCCATACGGCATGCAAATACGACAATGGTCAACCATTATCGAAAAGACTACAGTTCTTACCACGTGGTAGATTATAATCCGGATAATGGAAGTATAATCTCAAGAAAAACAGCACAAGGAGCATTCGATGAGTCTGCATGGGCAAGGGGACAAGCTTGGGGATTATATGGATATACAATGATGTATCGCGAAACAGGTGAAAAGAAATACCTGGAACAAGCACGGAATATCGCTAAGTTTTACCTTAATCATCCCAATCTTCCAAAGGATCTGATTCCGTATTGGGATATGGATCAAAATAAATTGACCAGGGAAAGTAAGTATTATAATCAAAAGGATCTACGTGATGTTTCTACTGCTGCGGTTACAGCTTCCGCATTGTTAGAATTGGCACAATATACAAAGGGCAGTGAAAGTCAATTGTACATTTCCAAAGGTGAGCAGATGTTAAAGTCACTTTCCTCTAAACCATACAAAGCGGATTACAAAGAAGCTGGGGGTTACATATTGAAACATAGTGTCGGTTCTATTCCGCATAAAACGGAGGTAGATGTGCCATTGACTTATGCCGATTATTATTACGTAGAGGCATTGATCAGATATGACCGAATGCTCAATGGCGAAAAAGTGATCAAACAATAGAGGCATTATCTATGGGTAACGGGTGAGGGGAACTAATTCCATTTTAAAATAACTAATTCCAGTAATATGAACTATAAAAAATTAGTCATTATCATATTATTAGTGCCACAGGTATTATTTGCTCAAAACAAAGAGGAAAATAATGGTCTACAGCAGCGGGCATATTTGGTAAAAACGCTTACCAAAATTGCTGATCCTGTATTAATGGCATTGAGCAAAGGTGAATTAGTTAAAACAATGCCGATCGAATCGCGTAACAATCTGGACCGGACAGGTTGTACTTACTTGGAAGCATTCGGTCGGTTAATGGCAGGAATGGCACCTTGGCTTGAACTTGGACCGGATAATACAGCCGAAGGTAAGTTGAGAAAGAGATATATCGATTTATCCATTGCCTGTATAAAAAACGCAACGGATCCCAATAATCCGGATTATATGAATTTTAGAAAGCATCCCAAAACACAAAGTCAAGCGCTGGTGGATGCTGCATTTTTAGCGCAAGCACTCTTAAGGTCTCCAAATCAACTCTGGGGTAAATTAGATGATCAGACCAAGAAAAATGTGATCAATGCATTTAACCTGACCCGCGAAATGAATGCCTATGGCAATAACTGGGTGTTATTTAGCTCCGAAATCGAAGCCTTTTTCTTAAAATATGATAAAGTTGTCGATAAAAGTCGGTTGGACAGGGCTATTGACCTAATGGTTTCCTGGTATAAAGGCGATGGAATATACGGTGACGGCCCTAACTTTCATTACGATTATTACAATAGCTTTGTGATACATCCGATGCTTTTAGAAACTAGTCTGGAACTGAAGAATGCTAATTTGGATATAGCAAACCTCTATCCGATATTCCTAGATCGCGCCAGAAGATACGCGACCATACAAGAACGTTTAATCTCTCCAGAAGGAACTTATCCACCAGTAGGACGTTCATTGAGTTACCGTTTCGGTGCTTTTCAGCTGCTGTCGAAAATTGCATATATGCACGAATTAGAAAAACGAATCGAACCAGCTCAGGTGCGATGTGCGCTTTATACAGTAATAAAAAGACAGATTGAAATGCCAGGTACTTTTAATAGCTCCGGTTGGTTAAATATTGGTTTTGCGGGTCATCAACCGGAAGTGGGCGAAACCTATGTTTCTACAGGAAGTGAATATTTATGCTCAGAAGCCTTTATTATTCTGGGCTTACCGCCAAACGATCCGCTATGGACTGCCCCTGATGCAAGTTGGACAGCTAAAAAGGCATGGAATGGTGAAACAATGATTATAGATCATACGTTGACTCCGGATATTATTGGAGCAGATGTTTACAAAGAGCGGAAGAAATAACAAACACAATAAAAATGAAAACAAACTAAAAACCTTGGGAAAGGAAAAGATCATTGATATTGCTATTCAAACAGGATAAGAAAATAATCCTGGAAGAATTGGAACGACCATTACATATATTTTCATTGGGATAAGCGATCGATTCGGTTTATCCTGTTAGTAACTAACATGAAAGGAGGTTGCCTATGGCGTATTGAAAGCGGAGATTTATTTTTTGATACGCTGTAAAAAGCTTATCGTTTCTTCAATTATTTATAAACAATTTTAAATTATGTTAAAAAAATCTTTTATAGTAGCATTTATGCTATTGATAAGCGTTAGCTTATTGGTTCAAGCGCGAGATCATGGAACCACAAATCTTGTTAAGGGTTCGAAAGCAGCAAATAAAACTTTAACGACTCATCTCTCCAACAAAAAGGTAGCAGGTAAAAGTACAGCGAACCTTAGCGATACCTTTGAGTTTTATGTCTGGAATTTTACTAGTTCACCTATTTATTTAACTTTTAGCCCCAATTTTTCTGGTGGTTCAACTCAACATGTTACTGTTCCGGCAAATACACGGGGATATACTGTTAATTTACAGAGAGGAAGCCATTATATCTATGCAAGCTGCCCATATGGACTGTCTATGCGATATATGATGAGTTGCGGTTATTCTGGCTCAGGACAATACTATACTTTTGAAAATGTCGTTTTGTCTGATACCCAGGGATGTACTTCTTTGGATATAGAAAACGAATAATTAATAACAAGATATTTTGAAAACGTCTGTCTCATTTTGCTGAGGCAGGCGTTTTTTATAGAATTTAGGATCAATTCAGCCTAAACGAATAGCTGTCTTTTAAGGGCTGTTTCAATCTCGGTACTGGTTTGACTGTTTTTCGACTATTGTTTGCTCCACTATTTACTCGTGGCATAAATTCATTCATAATTGGTTTGACTCTTTTAAGAGGCAAGTGGGTGAAAGGCTTACCTCAACTAGTATACTTATTGTAAATTAACTGATATAAAACAGGGATATAATAGGGAGATTATACGCTTTTATCCGAATGAGGTCCGGGTGAAGTCCGAATAAGATCCGTATAAAGTCCCTATTAAATGAAAGTAAGATCCCTAGTTGGCTCCTAATTGAAGACAATGTCTTATACTTTAGTTTTGGTATACCTTAACGGAGTTGAGGGGACTTTGTCGGTCCAAGCTATCTTGATCTTATTTGTTGGTTTACATCTTATAATTGATATGACGGATTTCGGATTCAAGAATATTACTAAATCTTATGTAACAAGGGATGGGGATAGGTGTATAAAATATCGTCAGAAAACAACAATATATTGTCTTTTTTTTGCATTTTGTGTCGTGGAATTTGACCAATCTGTCAATAAACTCAATAGATGAAAAAACTTGTTTTTCTTACGATGCTGCTGTGCATTATGCTTTTATCCACTTCTGCATTACAGCAGGGCGGGGCATCTATCAGTTCCATTGACAGTCTGCGTACTGTATTCAATATCGTTAAGAACGATAGCGTGAAAGCCAGAGCAGCGCTGTTGCTGACGAATAAACTCATGTTTGACAGAAAGGATACAGCCGCTGCGACGAGTTATTTGGGTGCAGCACAGAAATTATGCGTAACGAAGCCTTACCTGAAAGCACTATACACCTATTATAGTGCCTCCCATATCTTTATGACAGCAGGTGAGACTGATGAATGTCTACAGCTTTATAAACAAGCTGCGGAGATGCTTGAAAAATTTAAGACTAAGGAAGCTTATGAATTTTGGGTGAAGGCCTGGTGGAATTATGCCATGATCATCGATCATAAAGATGATCGGAAAGGAATGGTACGGATCCAGATTAATAAGATAATTCCCGCAGCAATCAAACAGAGGGATTATAATCAAGCTGCAAAATCCTATCAAACGATTGGCTTTGCTTTTAAGGAAATCGGCGATCAGGAAAAGGGGATCTATTATTTTAAAAAAGGGCTTGAACTCTATGAAAAATATCCCCTGTCAAAAGAGAGACATGCAATATCACTACTAAACTTGGCACGTGAATATGTTGAATCGCGCGAACTTAACTTAGCGAAATCCTACCTGTTAAAATCGGAGCAAATTTTGGATACGCTAAAGGAGTCCTTAGCTTACCTAAACTATGGTGAGACAGCCAGTATGTATTATTGTGCGAAAAATGATTTCACGAAGGCCCTTGAGGTTGTCGAAAAAGCGCTGAAAATTGCAGAACGACTAAATATGCCTTATGAGATCGGCATGATGCATTATCAGAAGTTTAATATCTATTTTAGTTTGGAAAAATATGAACTGGCATTGAAGGAGCTTAAGATTGTCATGCGGGATATGCCTTATGATATGACAAGTAATATGCAACAATTTGCCAAGGATTTGTCTGATACCTATGCCAAATTAAAGGATTACCCCAATGCTTATAAATGGCTGGGAAAACATGTTGCCATTAAAGACAGTTTGGCCCAAGCTGCTTATAAAAGTGAAATAGCCGGTCTTGAAACCAAATTTAGAACAGCCGAGAAGAACGAGAAGATCATGAGATTGGAGTTTGAAAAGAAGCAGACGGTACTTCAACAGAAAAACCAGCGTTTGTATAATTATATATTGGGTATATTTTCGTTGGTATTGCTGTTTTTGCTCGGTTTGTCTGTTTATTTATATCGTCAGCATAGAAAGAGGTCGCAGCGCGATATGGAACTGTTGGCGCAGCAGCAAGAACTTCGGATGACCAAAGCACTATTGGAAGGGGAGGAACTGGAGCGTCATCGGGTCGCCCGTGATTTGCATGATGGCCTTGGTGGCCATTTGACGGCGATGAGACTTCAGATCTCTTCCGAAGGGAATCTGCCTGTATTGGATGGGATAAAATCTCAGCTGGATCAGATAATTGCTGATGTCAGGTTGATCGCCCACAATATGATGCCCGACAACTTATCACGCTCGGGGCTATTGGTTGCACTTGAAGATCTCTGTACTTCGATGCAGCATGGTGCTGTTGCCATTGAGTTGCAGTGCAATGGCCTGTCCAACAATATTGCGGAGAATATACAGGTCAATATCTATCGTATTATTCAGGAGTTGATCAACAATGCCATTCGACATGGGAATGCCGATCAAATCATTGTGCAATGCCTGCAAAACGAGCAAGGCTTTTTGATCGGGGTGGACGACAATGGTGAAGGATTTGATGTGGAGGCGGTTGTGGAAGCTAATGGGGGAATGGGACTTAAAAATGTACAAATGAGAGTTGAATATTTAAATGGAAAAATGAATATCTTGTCGCAGCCTGGGGTGGGAACAAGTGTCAATATCGAAATACATGTCTGAGCAAAATAAAACATTGGCTATCTTGGACGATCATCCAATTGCCATCGAAGGGATCAAATCATTTTTAAAAGAAAATCTATCCTACGACCGCGTACTGGGGTTTTCGCTGGGACAGGCGCTGACCGATTTTTTGAAACAGGATCAGGTAGATCTGCTCTTGTTGGATATCGCTTTGCCCGATGCGAATGGTATCGATCTCTGTGGTGAACTCAAGAAGAACCATCCTGAGCTTATCATCGTTGGCTTTAGTAATCATATGGCGCGCAATAGCATACTACAGATGCTTGCAAATGGTGCAGCTGGATATATTTTGAAAAGTGCCGATGCGGAGGAAATTATTACTTGTATTCAGAAAGTTTCTCAAGGTAACATGGCCTTATGTGGGGCAACACAACGGATCATAGCGGCCTCCCCAACCCGACAACTACCCTCATTGACAATGCGCGAGAAGCAAGTGTTACAATTGTTGGCAGAGGGAAAGACAAGTGCACAAATTGCCGAAAAGCTATTCTTAAGCCCATTGACAGTGGATACTTATCGGAAAAATCTGATTCAGAAATTTGCCGTAAAAAATACCGCAGAACTGTTGACAATACTATTTAAGGAAAACTTGCTCTAATTCATTTCGAGTAACTACCCTAAAATTAGGAGGGTAAATTACCCTATTTCGTGGTATTGTCCTGTGCACAGTGTATTTCTACTTTTGCTTATATAGATATGCAAAAGATGAAAACAATAAACAAAAACCTAATGATCCTTTGCCTAGTGGCAATGGTTGCAATGATCTTTGTCGGATGTAGCAAAGATAAGGATGAGCCAACAGTCTCAGGAAAAATAGATGCCATTGTAGGCACGTTTAAAGGGAAAATGGTCATCGGCGGTGATGCTGAATATTTTAACGCGATTATCACTGTTTCTAAAGTCGATGATGGCAAGGTGAAAGCTACGGTGAAAACAGGAGAGGCTTACAGTAGAGCTACAGCAAAAACATTCCCTGTTCAAAACATTTCCAATATCCATATTTCCGGTCAGGGGCCTATGGGCTCAATTACCTATAAACTTGATGATAAGAATATCCAGATCTCTACGGAGGCTGAAGCCAATAGTGATATAGAATACTTCTTCCAAGGGACAAAACAATAAGCGGCGTATACCTAAAGACTTTTGGTAATAAAAAAATCACGATTCATGTATTTGGGTCGTGATTTTTTGTTTTGTCATGCTGTTTTAATCAATATCATTTCCTTCAAAAATATGGAATAACTCGTACCTTTACACTTATGACCGACATTCAGAAAAGATTCGACCGTATCCTTGCTATTTATATGCATCTGCAAGCAAAGCCTGTGGTGACAGCCGCTGCGCTGGCAGAAAAATATGAAGTAAGTCTGCGGACAATCTATCGGGATATCCGCTCCCTGATGCAAGCTGGAATACCTATTTATGGCGAAGCAGGAAATGGCTACTCGTTGGTTGAGGGGTATAAGATGCCACCGTTGCAATTTAGCCGAGAGGAGGCCTTGAGTTTTGTCGCTGCAGAGAAATTGGTTGAAAAGTATACGGACAAAAATCTCGCCCACCATTTTACGACAGCCATGCTCAAAATGAAGGCTATTTTAAGAGGGAATGAAAAGGAGCATGTTGCTCTGGTCGGGGATAATTTTTTGGTACGGGGAGAACGTCATCAATTCAATGAAAAATTAACGCATGGAACCAATACGCTTATAGAAAGCATAGCCGCAAAAAAATGTGTAGAAATCTACTATTCCAAGCCGTCTGATAAAACTCCAGAAAAACGTGAAATCGAAGCAGTCGGTATTTTTGTGGAAAGCAAGTTTTGGTATATTCTTGCTTTTTGTAAACTCCGAAAGGATTATAGGCAATTTCGTCTGGACCGGATCAGCAATATCCGGATACTCGCCGACGATTTTGGAAAAGACCATCCTGAGCTTTCATTTTTTCTGAATAAGAAACACGAAATACCAACAACCAAAGTGGTGGTTCAGGTAGACAAGGAGATGGCGCGATATATGGAATGGGATCGCCATTACTTTGGATTTCAAAAAGAAGTGGTTACCGATACTTATGTTGAAATGCACTTTGAAAGCATTCATGTTGAGGGGGGCTTTGCCCGCTGGTACTTGATGTTTGCTGATAAAGGGAAGATTATAGAGCCGGAATCGCTAAAAGGAACCGTAAAACGATTGCTGGCGGCAGCAATCGAACAAGTTTAATCTGAGGTTAGGGGCTTGGGGTTCCCCGTCGCGAGATTACTAAAAAGAATACTTGTCCGGTATCTGAATTAAACCCGAACAAGTATCGCTATTATGATATAGATTTTAAGATGTCAGTGATAATAATGTGGCAGGTCTCCAATATTATATAGAGCGTCTTCGACTAGTAATACTAGAATCTCCCATATCAAATCTAATATCTCTCATCTAACAAGTTAATCCCGCTCCCAGAAAAATGGAGGTTGGATACCCAGCAAACGTAAATAGACAAATCCTTGACCACGGTGGTGGATCTCATTATCGATGAAATAGAATATACTGTGGATGATCGGTGAATTGTATTGTCCGAACAGGTTAAATTCTTCGGAGAAACGTTCTGTTGGAATCTTGTCGAATAATGCACTGATCTGCGGAGTGGCTTCGTCCCAAGCTTGTAGCAGTTGAGCCTTGGTGGTAAAGCTAAACTTCTCATTAAGTTCGCCGCTTTTATTGTTGACAATTTCCTGCAGCCCTGGGACAGCAATACCCAAAAGCTCTTGGATCATTTCAGCAAATGTCCGCATGCCCTCTACTTTATAGTTGAAAAGTGCTTCTTCAGGGAATTTTTCGATTGCTTGTCTTGTTAAATTTCTGTGGCCCAACCAATGTGCAAGTAGTTCGTTCTTGGAAATGATTTCTGTTTTCATGATTATCGTATTAAAGTATTTAAATTTTAGTCTATACTAAGCGTCTTACTTTGTTAAGACATTTCAAAATTAGCTGAATCAATGACAGCTGTGTGGCAGTAGGAAAATAGAAATATTGTTTTTTTATATTTTTTGTGCGGGCTGTTATGCTCGGGAAGAAGAGCTGTGTAATTGGACGAATAAAAACTGATAATGGGGTAAAGTAGAAAATAAAAAAAATAATTCACTAATTATTTGACAGTTATAAAAATGTTT
>RCUH01000938.1_pt1 | contig 24646 bp, 23 predicted proteins | sample 2166191 | NCBI WGS metagenome assembly RCUH01 (sample SAMN09932848, study PRJNA488358) | compost metagenome | feature: garden; material: soil; isolation source: compost soil in an enriched community after 214 h of incubation | place: Germany: Experimental Botanical Garden Goettingen | collected...
GGCCTGCTCCCTTCTCCCCTGGCGGGAGAAGGGCTGGGGATGAGGGGGATATCCTCACCCGGCAGAGAGACAGGAAAAAAGAGGGGAGCCACTATGGCTCCCCTTTTTGCTGTGGCGTGCGAACCATGGCTCGCGGCAAGGCTCAGTGACTGAGATCGGTACGGACTATCTCTTCCTCATCGCGGTGCTTGGATGCTTGAGCTCGCCCTCAGTGACTGAGGTCGATCCTGACTATCTCTTCCTCATCGCGATACTGGCGCTTGAGCTCGCTCTTGCTCTTCATCACGATTTCGCCGTCGCGGCCTATGTTCATGTGCTCGGGATCGGCAAGGTGCATCGCCTGCCAGGCCATCACGGCCTGCAGCGAGGTGGCCTTCTGCTCCTCGGTGAGGGGCTGGCCGTCCGGCCACTTGCCCAGCTCGACCGCGGTCTTGAGCCGCTCGTACACTTCTTTGGGCATCTGCCCTATCACCTGTTGAAACGACATCGGCCTCTCCTTGCAAATTGAGCCATGAAGGGATCTGGCGGGCAGATCCTAGCGGACTATGCCGGTAGATCCTGGCGGACTACGCCGGCCATCTGCTCCATCACCCGCACCACCTGACAACTGTACCCGAACTCGTTGTCATACCACACGTAAAGCACGCAGTGATCCCCCTCGGCTATGGTGGCCTGGGAGTCCACTATGCCCGCGAAGCGCGAACCCACCATGTCGGAGGAGACCAGCTCTGTGCTGGCGCTGTAATCGATCTGGCGATGGAGGGCAGAGCTCAGGGCCATCTGCTGCAGATAGGCGTTCAGGCTGTCCCGATCCGTGCCCTGCTCCAGCGACAGGTTGATGATGGCCAGCGACACATTGGGGGTCGGCACCCGGATGGCGTTGCCGGTCAGCTTGCCCTTGAGCTCGGGCAGCGCCTTGGCCACCGCCTTGGCGGCGCCTGTGCTGGTCATCACCATGTTGAGGGCTGCACTGCGACCGCGGCGCTCGCCCTTGTGATAGTTGTCTATCAGGTTCTGATCGTTGGTGTAGGAGTGCACCGTCTCCACGTGGCCGTGGCGGATGCCGTACTTGTCCTGCATCACCTTGAGCACGGGGGTGATGGCGTTGGTGGTACAGGAGGCGGCAGAGATGATCTTGTCATCCGGGCCTATCACCTCGTGGTTGACCCCGAACACCACGTTCTTCATCTCCCCCTTGCCGGGGGCGGTCAGCAGCACACGGGCGGCGCCGCGCGCCTTCAGGTGTTCAGAGAGGCCGGCCTCGTCGCGCCAGACCCCGGTGTTGTCGACGATCAGCGCATTGTCGATGCCATAGGCGGTGTAGTCGATGTCCGCCGGGCTGTTTGCATAGATCACCTGGATGAAGGTGCCGTTGGCGATGATGGCGCTGCGCTCATTATCCACCTCGATGGAGCCGTTGAAGGGACCGTGCACAGAGTCGCGGCGCAGCAGGCTGGCGCGTTTCTCCAGATCTCCTTCGCGACCGCCACGCACGACTATGGCGCGCAGGCGCAGGGAGTTGGCGGCGCCGGTGCGCTCGATCAGCAGCCTGGCCAGCAGGCGGCCGATGCGGCCAAAGCCGTAGAGCACCACGTCGGTCGGGGCGGGCACTGAATTGCGGTTCAGGGCCGGGGCCAGCTTGGCGCGCAGGTAGTCGTCTATGCCGGCTTCATCCTGGTGATCCTGCCAGTAACCCACCGCCAGCTTGCCGAGATCGACTTCGGCGGCGGTCGGGTTCAGGGCGACCATGGCCTGGAGCAGGGGGAAGCTTTGCTGGATGGGGAGGGGAGTGCCCTGGTGGCGGCGAACGACCCTGTGGGCCTTGAGGATGTCGATGGTGGAGGCGTTCTGCAGGGGGCGCCCGTAGAGGGTGATTTCTATCCCTTGCTGTCGGTAGAGGCGACCAATCAAGGGCTGCATGGCTTCGGCGAGCTCCTGGCTCTCCTGCCACGCCTGCAAGTAGTGCTCGTGGGTCATTAACCAGATCCTTTATTTCACGTTGTTGAAGCAAGTTGCCTGGGCAAATTGAAATTCGTCGAATGCAGATCAGTGTAGGGCTGACGGTTTCGTTATATTATTCTGCAGTCGCGGCCTTATACGGCGCGCGCATTGTAATGGATATGTAGCCTGTTTGCTAGTTGGCGGTGGCCAGGGCGGGTTGCGATTGTTACCAACCAGATGTGAACCATGACCCTATTCTCACAGCGTCCGTTACTGCTCCCCCTCGCCTGTTGTCTGACGCTGATGGCCTGCGATGACGACAGGATCCACAACATCTGCACCCAGTCTCCGGCGCTCTGTGCGGATCTGGTGGACGACGGCTGGTGTCGCCATGAGCGCAGCGATGTCATCCGCGCCCGCTACTACCTCCAGGAGGAGGGCACGGACAGGCACAGGTACGCGCTGATGCGTGACCTGGAGCGCTACCTCCAGTGCGCCGAACACTCCACCAACATCGAATACAAGCGGGCCCGCGAGCAGAAGAGCCCCAGGGTGGAGGGCATGCTGGCCGCCGGCGCTCAGCTGGAGCAGCTGGATGCCCAGACCCGTGGCTCCCAGGATCCCTATCTGCTGCTCTGGCACTGGACCAACAACACCAATCCGGCGGCCCGTGCCAGCTTCCTGGCGCTGGAAGGCACCCCCGCCCTCGAGGAGCCGGAGTTGCAGCTGGCCCTGGGGGGCATCTATGCCAAGAGCGAGCCCCAGAAGGCCATCGCCCTGATGCATCACGCCCTCTCCCTCTATGGGGAAGGGGACAAGGTCAACAGCCGGATCCTCACCGCCCTCAGCACCCTCTACATGGGGCAGAAGGCGTTTGATCTGGCCTATCAGTGGGGCAAGGTGAGCGAGTCGTTTCAGGAGACCCCCGAGGTCTCGTCCACCCGTCTCGGGATCTACCACGCCATCGGCAAGGAGCAGCAGGAGAGGCTGGATCAGGCGGCCGCCACCATAGTCGAGGCGCTCAGACAAGGGAGCTACCAGGCCCCATGATACCGCTGCCATCCGGCGCCCCAGAGTGGGCCCATGCCTTCGACATCCGCCTCGTCCATGGTCAGGTTCCCTGCGAGGGGAGGGTGCTCGAGCGGACCACGGTCAGGGCCGTGGTGATGCGCGGGGATGAACTGCTGCTGGTGCACTCCAGCGTCAACGGGGATCTCATGTTCCCCGGGGGCGGCATAGAGGCGGGGGAGTGTCACCATACGGCCCTGGCCCGGGAGCTGCGGGAAGAGTGCGGCGCCGAGCTGGTGGCCGTGGGTCTGCTGCTCGGGCAGACCCGGGAGTTTCGCGCCGCCCGCGAGGCCGACTACGACGCCTACTGCATCCGCTCCTTCTATTACCTCTGCCAGGTGGGGGAGGACTGGTGCGAGCCGCACCCCCAGCCCTACGAGATACGTCTTGGCTTCACACCGGGCTGGTTCTCCCTGGAAGAGGCCCTGCAGACCAACAAGACCCAGCTGGCCGGCCCCTGCCCCCAGTGGACTGTGCGCGAGACCCGGGTGCTGGCCGAGTTACAGCACTGGGCAGAGGCCGGGTTGCTGAGCTGACAGCAAGGCGTTACCAAGACAAATAAACCGCCATTCGGCGGTTTATTTGTTTTCGGCACACTGTCAGTCTCAGGGCACGCAGACCGGGCAGAAGGCGTAGGTGCCCTGCGGGTCATTGAAGCGGGTCAGCGGGTCCAGGCTGCGGTTCATCTCCACCAGCGCCTGGCCCAATCCTGCGGGCAGCCAGCTTTGCAGGTGCGGGGCCAGCGCCTGGGCGCTGCTGTCAAACAGCTCGCGCAGGAACTTGTCCCTTGCCGACTCTTCCTGCGCTATGGGGGTGACCTGCCAGCTCTTGAGGTTGGCGAGCTCGGCGGCGGCCTTGAGGGCGTCGTCCAGGTTGCCGAACTCGTCCACCAGCCCCAGCTCCTTGGCATCCTGACCTGTCCAGACCCGGCCTTCGGCGGCTTTCTCCGCCTCTTCCGGGCTCAGGCCACGGCCCTTGCCGACCAGACCGACGAAGCGTTGATAGGTGTCTTCCACGCTCAGCTGGATGGCCTGACCGACGTGCTCCGGCAGGGCCCGGGTCAGCCCGACCCCCACGAAGTCGGTGGTGCCGACGCCGTCGGTGTGCACCCCGTACTGGGAGAGCGCCTTGTCGATGGTGGCGAACATGCCGAACACCCCGATGGAGCCGGTGAGTGTGGTGGGGGAGGCGAAGATCTTGTCCGCATCGGCGGAGATCCAGTAGCCACCGGAGGCGGCGTAGCTGCCCATGGAGATGACTACCGGCTTGCCCGCCTGTTTCAGGGCCAGCAGCTCGGCGCGGATCTGCTCGGCGGCGAAGGCGCTGCCCCCCGGGCTGTCGACCCGCAGTACCACGGCTTTGACCAGATCGTCGCGGCGGGCCTCGGCCAGCAGCTCGGAGAGGCTGTCACCGCCTATGGTGCCGGCCGGCTGGATCCCGTCCATGATGGCGCCGCTGGCGGTGATGAGACCCACCTCATCCTTGCCGCTCTGGGGATATTGCTCGGGGATGGCGGCCAGATACTCTTTCAGGCCGACCCCTTTCCAGCCGTGATCCTCGCTCTCGCCCACCTCCTTGATGACCGCCTGGGTCATCTCGTCTCGGGTGGCGAGCTGATCCACCAGACCGTTGTCGAGGGCGTAGCTGGCGGCATTGCCACCGGCCTTGCGCAGCAGCTCGAGGAAGTGATCCTTGTCTGGTGCGACGGCATCCGGCTCTATCTCCCGCTGCTCGGCCACGTCGGTGACATAGGATTGCCACAGCTGATCCAGCCAGCGCTGGTTCGCCTCCTTGCTCTCGGGGGACATCTCGTCACGGGTATAGGGCTCGACGAAGGATTTGTAGGTGCCGACCTTGAACACATGGGGGGTGACGTTGAGCTTCTCCAGCGCCGACTTGAAGTAGGTCTGGTAGACCCCAAAGCCTTCGATCAGCACGGCGCCGCTCTGGTTGAGCAGCACGTGATCGGCATGGGCGGCGAGCAGGTAGGCGCCCTGGCTGTAGTAGTCGGCCATGGCGATGACCGGTTTGCCGCTCTCCTTGAATGCGTCTATGGCGCTCGCCACCTCCTGCAGCTTGGAGAGGCTGGCCCCCTGCAGTCCCTGGGGCTTGATCACCAGGGCCTTGATGCGGTCGTCATCTCCCGCGCTCTTGATGGCCCACAGCAGGTCGGAGAGGACGATTTCACTGGGCTGATCGTCGCTTTTCTCCATCTGTCTCAGCAGCTGCACCGTCGGATCGGTTTGGGTGCGTTGCTCCACCAGCACGCCGGCGAGATTGAGGGTGAGGGCGCCTTCTATGGGGGTGCTGGGGGTCTCGCTCTGGTTGAGGCTGAAGGCGATGACCAGCACGACGATGAGAAACAGCAGATTGACCAGCATCAAGCGGGTAAAGTTGAGCAGACGCCAGAGGCTGCGAAACAGCCACCCCAGACCTTTGAAAATAGACATAGCCGTGCTAACGCCCTGTTAATGGGTAGAGAAGGGCATTATTAACCAGTTGACCCGCCAATTGCCATTTTCGCTTGGCCGCGATCGCTCCCCCTGGCTTCGGGATACGGCTGTTCGCTGAAAAAATGTCCAAACATTTGTTTGAAAAAGGATTTTCGATTCTTTACTCTAGCCTCAATTTGATAACAAAAAATTAACTGGAGGCCCTGTGAGCCGCTACCCGACGTTGCCGATCCCTCTTGAGTCAGCTTGTGCCCCCTCGCGTCGCAGTGTGCTCGCGATCCCCTGCGCCCCTGTCTTGCAAGGAGCCACATCATGAGCCTTTATCCCACCCTGCTGACTCCCCTGGATCTCGGCTTTACCCAGTTGAAGAACCGGGTCTTGATGGGCTCCATGCATACCGGTCTCGAGGAGGAGAAGGGGGGCTTTGACAAGCTGGCCGCCTTCTACGCCGAGCGCGCCCGCGGCGGTGTCGGCCTCATCGTCACCGGCGGCATAGCGCCGAATCTGCGGGGGCGCCTGGTGCCCCATGGCTCCCAGCTCAGCTTCCCCTGGCAGGTCGCCAAGCACAAGAAGGTGACCGGCGCCGTGCATCAGGAGGGGGGCAAGATAGCCCTGCAGATCCTCCATGCCGGCCGCTATGCCTACCATCCGTTCAGCCTGGCGCCAAGCGCCATCAGGGCTCCCATCTCTCCGTTCAAGCCGCGGGCCATGAGCGAGCGGCAGATCCGTGGCACCATACGGGACTTCGCCTCGACCGCGGCCCTCGCCAAGGCGGCGGGCTATGACGGGGTCGAGGTGATGGGGTCGGAAGGCTATCTCATCAACCAGTTCATCTGCGAGCGCACCAACCAGCGCAGCGACGGCTGGGGCGGCAGCAGCGAAAACCGCATGCGCTTCCCGCTGGAAATAGTGCGGGCCATTCGCGAGCGGGTCGGCACCGACTTCATCATCATCTTCCGTCTCTCCATGCTGGATCTGGTGGAGAAGGGCTCCTCCCTGGAGGAGGTGATAGCGCTCGGGAAAGCGCTGGAGCAAGCCGGGGTTAGCCTCATCAATACCGGCATCGGTTGGCACGAGGCGCGTATCCCCACCATAGCCACCAGCGTGCCGCGGGGCGCCTTCAGCTGGGTGACCGCCGAGCTGAAAAAGCACCTCACAGTGCCGCTTATCACCACCAACCGCATCAACACCCCCGAGGTGGCCGAGCGCATCCTGGCGCAGGGGGAGGCGGACATGGTCTCCATGGCGCGCCCCTTCCTGGCGGATCCCGAGTTTGTCATCAAGGCCGCCGAGAACCGGGCGGACGAGATCAACACCTGCATCGCCTGCAACCAGGCCTGCCTCGATCACGTGTTCAAGCAAAAACGCGCCTCCTGCCTGGTCAATCCCCGCGCCTGTTTCGAGACCGAGCTGACGTTTGGCCGGGTGCCCCAGCCCAAGAAGCTGGCGGTGGTGGGGGCCGGGCCGGCCGGGCTGGCGTTCGCCTGCTACGCCGCCGAGCGTGGCCATCAGGTGAGCCTGTTCGATCAGGCGCCGACCATAGGCGGCCAGTTCAACTTCGCCAAGCAGATCCCGGGCAAGGAGGAGTTTCACGAGACCCTGCGCTACTTCGCCAGGCGGCTGGAGAAGTGCGGCGTCGAGCTCTATCTCGGCCAGCGCCAGAGCGCAGAGAGCCTGCTTGGCGGCGGTTTTGACGAGGTGATCCTCGCCACCGGCATTCGCCCGCGCACCCCCAACATCCCAGGGATCGAGCATCCCAAGGTATTGAACTACCTCGATGTATTGCGCGATGGCAAGCCGGTGGGTCAGAAGGTGGCGGTGATCGGGGCTGGCGGCATCGGCTTCGACGTGGCCGAGTTCCTGGTGGAGAAGAAGGCGGAGGGGAGCGCGGATCATCATCGCGATCACTGGCTCAGGGAGTGGGGCATCGACAAGAGCCTGGGTGAGCGCGGCGGCCTGATCAAGCCCGAGATAGACGCTCCCGAGCGCCAGATCTGGTTGCTCCAGCGCAAGGAGAGCAAGGTGGGGGATGGCCTGGGCAAGACCACAGGCTGGATCCACAGAACCGTGCTCAAGAACCGCAAGGTGCAGATGCTCTCCGGCGTGCAGTACCTGCGCATCGACGACGAGGGGCTGCACATCCAGGTGGGCGAGGCCAGGCAGTGCCTGCCGGTGGATCAGGTGATCATCTGCGCCGGGCAAGAGCCCCTGCGGGAGTTGCAGGCCGGTCTGAAGGCGGCGGGCAAGCCGGTGCACATCATAGGCGGTGCCGACGTGGCGGCGGAGCTGGACGCAAAGCGGGCCATCCGCCAGGGGGCCGAGCTGGCGTCAGTTATCTAGCGCCCTGGCCTTGGCTGACAGCATGATGATAACCCCCTGACTATCAGGGGGTTTCTATTGGTGGCGCGGGCTGGCCCTGGCTGTGCTCCCCTTCGGGCTGTGCTAAGGTAGCGCCATCATTGCCCCCTGATAAGGAACTGACCATGGATGCCCTCTCCCTGTTACTCAACCGCCACTCCTGTGGCCGTCTGACCACACCGGCCCCGAGTGGCGAGGTGCTCGACAATATTCTGAAGGCCGGCCTGCGGGTACCGGATCACGGCACCCTGACCCCCTGGCAGTTCATCCTGTTTGAAGGGGAGGGGCGCGAGCGACTGGGGGCCCTGCTGGCGGACGCGGCTCGCGCCCGCGGCGAGGACGACGAGAGCATCAAGAAGTGCAGTGAGGCGCCTCTGCGAGCGCCCCTGGTGGTGGCCGTCGCGACCCGCTATCAGGCACACCCCAAGGTGCCCAGGCTGGAGCAGGAGCTTTCTGCCGGCTGCGCCCTGATGGCGATGCAGATGGCGGCCCAGGCACAGGGGTTCAACGGCATCTGGCGCTCCGGCTGGTTCATCTTCGACGAGGTGATCAATCAGGGGTTGGGGCTGGCACCGGACGATCAACTGGTGGGCTTCCTCTACCTGGGCACCCCCATGCTGGAGGCGCGCAAGCTGCGCGAGTTGCCTGTAGCTGACTTCGTGCGTCGCTTCTAAGCCAGGGACAGTGCAGAAAGGCCCTGATTATTCAGGGCTTTTTTATTTACCCCAAAATGATGGCAGGCTGTACTGATAAATGGAAACTTGCCAAGGGGGAGTTCGGGCTTGCCTGGGAATTTTTTGAATAGTGAGAGGCCGTTCTCAATCCTGGTTGATTACCCTACGTAAAACGTTTGCGCCCCGTTATTATCCCACTGCCAGTTTAGAAGGTGACCCCTTCTAATTTTCTGCGATGAGAGTCGCAATTCCGTAGCACCTTTTTACAGCCCAACGTCGTTATGACATTGGGCTTTATTTTTATGGGCGGTTTTCTGCTTCAGCCCCAGCCCCTCTGGGCGGCCTCTTTTTACCGTCTTACGGGCCTTGATGATATCGGGCTTTATGTTGATGGGCATTTTTGCCCCTAGCTCTCGGTCACTGGCATCTTGTCCCTGGTGGGCAGGATACGGGCCGGGTTGCCCACCACCCGGGCTCCGGCCGGGACGTCTCTGGTCACCACGGCGCCCGCGCCGACGATGGCCTCCCGCCCTATGGTGATCCCAGGCAGCAGTATGGCGCCACCGCCGATCCAGACCCTGTCTTCTATGGTCACCGGCAGCGCCGTCTCTACCCCCTGGATGCGCTCATCGGCATCCAGGGCGTGGGCGGCGGTATAGATCTGTACGTTCGGCCCTATCATGACGTCGGCGCCGATGCGAATAGGCGCGTTGTCCAGCAGGGTGGCCCCCATGTTGATGTAGCTGCGCTCGCCAAGGTGGATGTGGCGGCCATAGGTGCAGTAGAGGGGCGGGCAGATAAAGGCGTTTTCTGCCAGTTCACCAACCAGCTCCGCCAGCAGTGCCCGCTGTTCAGTCTCATCTTCCGACCGATTCAAACGGCGATAGCGGCGCGCCGTCTCCCGGCGCAGAACATCCAGCTCCGGGGCCATGCAGTTGTAGGGCTGGCTGGCTAGCATCTTTTCGTATTCGGTCATGGCTGGGCCTCAATGGAATGGAGGAAGAGAGGATAAGTCATCAAGAGGCAGAGAAGCGTGAAGCTCTCCCCAGAGTGGGCGAAAGGGCGCGCAGCTGGCGCCGGAAACAACAAGGGCACCCTGGGGTGCCCTTGTTGTTCTGCAGGATGACACTGTTATCAGCCGTGCTTGCGACCGCAGTGTTGCCACACTGATGGCCTCTTGCAATCAGTCGTGCTTGCGGCCTGAGAGGCGGCACCACTCTTCCTTCACTGCGGTCGGGTCCATGTCGAACCACTGGCCGTAGATGGTCTCCAGCTCAGGGGCCTGGCTCTCCAGCACGCCGGAGAGGGCCATCAGGCTGCCGGGCTTGCCGTGGCCGGCGATAAGCGGCGCCAGCTCGCGCAGCGGGCCGGCCAGTATGTTGGCCACCACCACGTCGGCCTCGACGTCTTGCGGCTGGTCGGCAGGCAGATAGAGCTCGATCTGGCCGGCGACGCCGTTGCGCTCGGCGTTGTCATGGCTGGCCTGGATGGCCTGCGGATCTATGTCGATGCCGATGACACGGGCGGCGCCCAGCTTCAGGGCGGCGATGCCGAGGATGCCGGAGCCGCAACCGAAGTCGACCACAGTCTTGCCGGCCAGATCCAGCCCGTCCAGCCACTGCAGGCAGAGCGCCGTGGTGGGGTGGGTGCCGGTACCGAAGGCCAGACCCGGATCCAGCATGACGTTGACCGCATCCGGGTTGGGGACGTCGCGCCAGCTCGGGCAGATCCAGAGCCGCTCGCCGAACTGCATGGGGTGGAAGTGATCCATCCACTCGCGCACCCAGTCCTTGTCTTCCAGCTGCTCGACCTTGTAGCCGACATCTTCCCCGAAGATCTGCTGGAAGAAGGCGATGGTGGGCGCCGGGTCGGTTTCGGCATCGAACAGCCCCATCACCTCGGTCTCGCCCCAGAGCGGCGTTTCACCAGGCAGCGGCTCGTAAACGGGCACATCCTGGGCATCCATAAAGGTCACCGCCTGGGCTCCACGCCCCAGCAGCATGTTGCTCACCTTGTCCGCGGTCTTGGCGGTGGCGTTGATTCGAATTTGTATCCAGGGCATGGGGTCGACTCTTCATAAATGTGAAACCGCGGGATTCTATCATCATGGGCCTGTGCTGTCGTGGTTTGCCCATGATGGGATGGGGAAGGAAGGCAACTCTGCCAAGTTGGCACGGTTAATGTATTCCTTACTAGGTGACGGGAAGCAACTTGTTCCCGCTGAATGCTTTGCTCTATGAAGTTCCGTCATCTTTTTCAGCCACCTTAGGGTGGCTTTTTTTATGCCGGTGCGCCGAAAAACGGTCATTTTGCGGGTAAAAGCAGACATTGGCACGCAATCTGCAAAGTTACACATGTCCTGCATAAGGATATGTGTGTGATTGTTACCCCAACGTTCAGGTTTTGAGGGCCATCCCGGCGGGATGGCCTCTTTTTTTATGGTTTTTTCGGGGGGAAGGCCCCGCCAGGGGCGCAGATTGGCGGCGGGGCTGTGCACTCTTGGGGCTTGTCACTGGTGATCTCACCCCATGATGGTGCATTTTTTACCTATAAGGGAATAGAACACATGGCTGTGGGGATCCCTGGCGGCTGGGGATCTCAGCTGGCGAAGCCGCTCATGTCGATCACCAGCTTGCCCACCATGCGGCCTGCTTCCAGTTCGCGATGGGCCTGTGCCAGGCTGGCCGGGGTCAGTTCGGGCAGGGTGCGAGTGAGCGTGCTCTTGAGCACCCCTTGGTCCAGCAGGGCGGCGACCCGGCCGAGCAGCTTGTGCTGCTCTATCATGTCCGGGGTCTGGAACAGGGAGCGGGTAAACATGAACTCCTGGCTGAAGGTGACGCTCTTGGCCTTGAGCAGACCCAGATCCCAGGGCTCGCTGGACTCGGCGATGGTGCAGATGTGGCCGAAGGGGCGAATGAGGCTCGCCATGGCGTTCCAGTGCTGCTCGGTGGCATTGGTGCAGAAGATGGCATCGAGCTGGCTGATGCCAAGGCCGGCCAGCTCTTCTTGCAGCTTGTGATGACTCACTACCTGGTGGGCGCCCATGGCCAGGCACCAGTCACGGGTTTCAGGCCGGGAGGCGGTGGCGATCACCTCCATCCTGGTGAGCTGGCGGGCCAGCTGGATGGCGATGGAGCCGACGCCGCCGGCGCCACCTATGATAAGCAGCCGCCCGGTACTTTCGCGGTTGAGGCCGATGCGCTCAAACAGGGTTTCCCAGGCGGTGATGGCGGTCAGCGGCAAGGCGGCGGCTTCCAGATCGTTCAGGGTCTTGGGGGCGAGGGCGGCGATGCGCTCATCCACCAGTTGCAGGGCACTGTTGCTGCCGGGGCGGCTGATGTCGCCGGCATACCAGACTCTGTCCCCCGCCTTGAACAGGGTCACCTCGTGGCCGACGGCCACCACTTCCCCCACGGCATCCCAGCCCAGCACGCGGGGCGTGGCTTCAACCTTGGCCTTGGGGGCGCGCACCTTGGTGTCGACCGGGTTGATGGAGGTGGCCTTGACCCGTACCAGCAGGTCGCGCGGGCCCGGGGTCGGATCCGGCAGCTCGGTCTCGATGAAGCAGTGGGGGTGATCGCTTGGCAGATAATGGGTGAGGGCGATGGCTTTCATGGCAGTTCCTTTCAAATCGGTATGAGTGGGATTGCCAGAGAGTCTAGTCTGGTTGATTATTCAGATTAAGATGGGTAATTGGGACAGACTGTTTGTATATATGAACAATGTCGAACTGGAGTTGATGGGGCTGTTCGCTACCGTGGTGGAGCAGGGCAGTTTTACCGGGGCGGCCGAGGTGCTCGGCATGCCCAAGTCCTCGGTGAGCCAGAAGATCTCGCGCCTCGAGTCCCAGCTCGGGGTGCGGCTGTTGCAGCGCACCACCCGCAGACTGAGCCTGACCCCCCAGGGAGAGGTCTATGTGGAGCATTGCCAGTCCCTGCTGGCCCTGGCGAGAAGCGCCAATCTGGCCATGGCCAGGTTGCGCTCGGCCCCGGCGGGCCGGGTGCGGATCACAGCCCCCGAGGCCACGGGCACCCTGCTGCTTGGCCGGATCCTGGCCCAGTTTCGCGCCCTCTACCCCGAGGTGGTACTGGAGCTGACCCTGAGTGACGAGCAGCTGGATCTGGTGGGGGAGGGTTACGATCTGGCGCTGAGAGCGGCGCCGCTGAAAGACTCCAGCCTCATCTGCCGGCGCATCGGCCAGGTGGCACGCCATCTGGTGGCGGCCCCGGGTTATCTGGCGAGCCACGGCACGCCGCAACAATTGACGGAGCTGGGAGGCCATGCCTGCCTGGTGCATGGGGCGCTGCCGGTGTGGCCACTGCAGGAGGGGGGCTGGCGACCTCAGGGGGCCTGCCTCAGCAACAGCCTGCTGGCGCTGAGGGAGCTGGCGCTCCACGAGGGGGGAATAGCCCTGTTGCCGGATCACGTCTGCCGGGAGGATCTGGCGGCGGGGCGCCTGCTGAAGGTGCTGCCGGCTCACCCCATACCGCCCAATCCCTTCTACCTCATCTACCCGAGCCGCGAGCACCTGGCGCCCGCCCTGCGCAGCCTGATGGACTTCGTCGCCGAAAGGCTGCCCTTCGCCTGATCAGCGGTGCTGGCTGAGGGGGGCCTGACCGGGCTCGAGACCGAGGGGGACCGACTGGCGCTCTGCCAGCATGCGGATCTGCCCCTCGATGAGGCCGGCGTTGGGGCCCAGCACCAGCACCAGCTGATGCTCGTTCAGGACTATCCAGGAGAGGCAGCCGAGCCTGGCCAGATGGGACTGATCCACCAGCGCCATCTCCCGCACCCGCAGGCTGAGCCTGGTCAGGCAGACGCTCATGGCCTGCAGGTTGTCCATGCCCCCCAGCATCTTGAGGTACTGGATGGCCAGCATCTGCGGATCCGTGGGGGCCACGGCCGCGAGCTGGGGCAGATCCTCGGCGATGGGCTTGCTCGGCAGGCTGAGGGGGGCGTATTCAAGCAGCCGGGAGAAGACCAGGGCATAGATGACGAAGAACAGTATGCCGAGGGGAATGAGCCAGAAACTGTGCTCACCTGAGCCGTAGCTGAGCACCAGATCCAGCAGCCCGGCGGAGAAGTAACTGCCCACCTGGATGCCGAGCCCGCTGCAGATGGCCAGCGACAGCCCGGTCAGCAGGGCATGGGCCAGGAACAGCCAGGGGGCGGTGAAGGCGAACAGGAATTCGATGGGTTCGGTGATCCCCACCAGGGCCGAGGTGAGCGCCAGGGTGAGCAGCAAGCCTCCCTGCGGCAGGCGCCGCATCCGCTGGCGATGGAGCCAGATGGCAAAACAGGCGCCGGGCAGACCGAACATGATGACGGGATAGAGACCCGCCACATAGCCCTCGTGCAGCGGCTGGGCGGCGGAGAGCGCCTGCAGGTTGCTCTCCCCCAGCCCCATCAGGCTGCCCAGCACCTGGTGCAGGCCGAGGGGGATCAGCAGCCGGTTCAGCACGCCATAGCAGAAGGCGCCAAACGGCGTGGTGAGCAGATCGGAGGCGAGCAGCGTGATGCCTTGCTCCAGCAGGGGCCAGAGCAGGGCCAGAGGCACGACCAGCAGCAGGCTGGCCAGGGCCGAGAGCAGCAGGCCGGGCAGCTCCTCCTGCAGCGGTCGCAGCCAGCCGGGGAGGGAGAGGCTGCGGGTCCAGGAGCAGACCATGGCCGTGGTCAGGCCCGCCAGCAGGCCGCAGATCATGTCCGCATGCAGGCCGGGCTGCAGGGTGGCGAGCGCCGAGCTCAGCAGCAGGAAGTTGACCGCGCCAGCCAGGGCCTGTGCCCCTTGCCCCTGTCGGCTCAGCCCGAAGGCGATGGCCACCGCATAGATGAGCGGCATCTGACTGAAAAGGGCACGTCCGGCCAGGGAGAGCACCGCCAGATCCAGCACGTCCGGCTGGCCGAGCCGATAGAGCAGGGCCGCCAGCGGCAGAATGGAAACGGGCAGCAACAGGGCATAACCGAGCCGTTGCAGGGACTGGGTCAGGATCTTTCTGGCGTTCTGAACTGGCATAAGGGCGCGGCATTTTGTGACGTGGCGCACATTTTACCCACTCGCACCCATTTGGGAATAGGTGCGAGTCCCTTTATTGGCCCCTTTCTTATTTCTGATCAAACAATCGGCGAACCGACTGATCCGGGGGCGGGGTCAGCAGGCTGACCAGAATGAAGGCCACCAGCCCGAGCCCCAGGCTGGGCACTATGGCGTGCAGGCCGGCCAGCTTGATCCCCCACTGACTCAAGGCCCCGTAGCAGACAATGCCTGACACCATGCTGGCCAGCGCCCCGGAGCCATTGGCCCGCGACCAGTAGAGGCCGAGCACCAGGGGCCAGAGGAAGACCGCCTGCAGGCCGCCGAAGGCGAGCAGGTTGAGCCAGATGATCATCTCTGGCGGTTGCAGCGCCGCCAGCAGCACTAGCGTGCCGAGGATCAGGGTGCAGAGCAGGGAGAGCCGTGGAATGCGCACTTCCAGCTTCTCTTGGCGAGGATTGAGGTAGTTGAGGTAGAGATCCTTGACCAGGGTCGCCGAGGCCTGGATCAGCTGGGAGTCGATGGTGGACATGATGGCCGCCATGGGGGCCGCCAGGAAGACCCCCGCCAGCCAGGGGGGTAGCACCTCCATCATCAGGGAGGGCATGATCTTGTCCGGGCTGTCCATGCCGGGCAGGATGGCGCGGCCCAGGGCGCCGGCGAGGTGCATGCCCAGCATCAGCAGGGCGCTGACCACTGTGCCGATGAGGATGCCTCTGTGCAGCGCCTTGCTGTCGCGGTAGCCGAAGCAACGCAGGGCCGAGTGGGGCAGCCCCACCACACCGACGCAGACCAGGATCCAGAAGCTCAGCATGAAGGGCTGGGTCAGCATGTCACCGGCGCCGGTCGGGCTCACCAGCTTGGGATCTATCACCTTGAGCTGGTGGATGAGGTTCGGCAGGCCGTCACCGGCAATCAGTATCCCCGCCAGCAGGGCACCCGTGCCTATCAGCATGATGATCCCCTGCAGGGCATCCGTCATCACCACGGCGCGAAAGCCGCCGATCACCGTGTAGAGCAGCACGCAGCTGGCAAACAGGAAGAGCCCCTGCTGGTAGCTGAGGCCGGTGGCGGTTTCCAGCAGGCGGGCGCCGCCGATGAACTGCACCACCATGGTGGCGATAAAGGCGAGGATGATGGTCACCGAGCCCAGCACCACCACCCACTTGCTGCGGTAGCGGGCCCACAGCATGTCGTTGATGGTCACCGCATTGACCCGGCGGGCTATGATGGCGAACTTCTTGCCAAGCACCCCCAGGGTGAGCCAGACGGTGGGCAGCTGGATCATCGCCAGCAGCACCCAGCCCAGGCCTATCTTGTAGGCGGCACCGGGCCCGCCGATAAAGGAGGAGGCCGAGGTGTAAGTGGCCACCAGGGTCATGGCCAGCACCAGGCCGCCCATGCTGCGGTTGCCGATGAAGTACTCCTGCACGAAGTCACCACCGGCGCGGTGGCGACCGGCCCAGAAGCCGACCCCCAGCACCAGCACCAGGTAGATGACGAGCGGAAGCATCAACTCAAGATTCATGGGGGGACTCCTGGGTGTCCAGCGAGACGTCGGTAAACCGGTGGTCCGTCATGGATTCGCAGCGCGGCTCAGGATTCATGGGGAGGCTCCTCGGTGTCGAGAGGTATGTCGATGAACAGGCGGTCCACCATGAGCGCGCACAGGCCGATAAACAGCAGTGGCATCAGCATGCAGCTGAGCAGGAACCAGAGCGGCATATCCCAGAGTTCCAGCTCTTCCGGGATGAAGTAAGCGGTGCCATACCAGGCAACGAAATAGAGCAGGGTCAGCAACAGACAGAGGGCTGCTTCCCGACGGGCGAGCGCGAAACGATTCACCTTGGCCTCCGACAATTTTGAGGGGCGCAAGGATAACAAAAAAGGGCCATGTCGCCATGGCCCTTTTTTCGTTGCCGATCCGGAGGGACCGGACAATCTCTGTTGAAGAGTCCTTACAGACCCAACTTCTTGTGCAGATGGTGGCTGTTAATGCCACCGTGCGGCAAGTTATCGGGTCCTGGCACCTCTTACAGACCCAACTTCTTGTGCAGGTAGTGGATGTTGGTACCACCGTGCTGGAAGTTCTCGTCCTTCATGATCTCTTTTTGCAGGGCGATGTTGGTCTTGATCCCTTCCACCACCAGCTCGTCGAGAGAGTGACGCATGCGGGCGATGGCGATGTCACGGTTCTCGCCGTAACAGATCAGCTTGCCGATCATGGAGTCGTAGTAGGGCGGCACCTTGTAACCCGCATAGATGTGGGATTCCCAACGCACGCCCAGACCACCCGGCGCGTGGAAGCGCTGGATGAGACCTGGAGACGGCATGAAGGTGGCCGGATCTTCGGCGTTGATCCGGCATTCGATGGCATGGCCACGGATGCGGATGTCCTGCTGGGTGATCGACAGGGGCTGACCGGCGGCGATGCGCAGCTGCTCCTTGATGAGATCCACGCCGGTGACCATCTCGGTGACCGGGTGCTCGACCTGGATCCGGGTGTTCATCTCGATGAAGTAGAACTCGCCGTTCTCGTACAGGAACTCGAAGGTACCGGCACCGCGGTAGCCGATTTCGAGACAGGCGCGCACGCAGCGCTCACCGATGAACTTGCGCATCTCTTCGGTGATGCCGGGTGCCGGTGCCTCTTCCACCACCTTCTGGTGACGGCGCTGCATGGAGCAGTCCCGCTCACCCAGATAGAGGGCGGTACCCTGGCCATCTGCCAGCACCTGGATCTCGATGTGGCGCGGGTTCTCCAGGTATTTCTCCATGTAGACCATGTCGTTCTTGAAGAACTGGCCCGCTTCGGATTTGGTCAGGGCGATGGCGGCGGCCAGCTCTGACTCGTTGCGCACCACGCGCATGCCACGACCACCACCGCCACCGGCGGCCTTGATGATCACGGGGTAGCCGATCCGCTTGGCGATGGTGGCGTTGCGCTTGGCATCGTTGTCCACCGGGCCGTCGGAGCCGGGTACGCAGGGTACGCCTGCCTTCTTCATCGCCTCGATGGCGGAAACCTTGTCACCCATCAGGCGAATGGTTTCGGCGCGCGGGCCTATGAAGATGAAGCCGGATTTCTCGACCACTTCGGCAAAGTCGGCGTTCTCGGAGAGGAAGCCGTAGCCCGGGTGGATGGCGACGGCACCGGTCACCTCGGCGGCGGCTATGATGGCCGGCACGTTGAGGTAGGACTCACCGCTGGCGGGTTTGCCGATACAGATGGTTTCGTCGGCCAGGAGCACATGCTTGAGCTCCCGATCGGCAGTGGAGTGAACGGCCACTGTCTTGATCCCGAGCTCTTTGCAGGCGCGCAGGATCCGCAGGGCAATTTCACCGCGGTTGGCGATGACTACTTTGTCCAACATGGGTGGCGTCTTCCCTTATTCGATGATGAACAGCGGCTCGTCAAATTCGACGGCCTGACCATTTTCAACCAGGATCGCTTTGATCACACCGGCCTTGTCAGACTCGATTTGGTTCATCATTTTCATGGCTTCGACGATGCACAGGGTATCGCCGACATTGACGTGCTGACCGACTTCCACGAATGGCTTGGCTTCCGGGCTGGAGGAGCGGTAGAAGGAGCCCACCATGGGGGAGCGCATCAGATGGCCACTCGGGGCGGCATCGGCAGCAGGGGCAGCGGCCTGTGCGGCAGCGGCGACCGGAGCGGCGGCTTGTTGAACCTGTGCCGGCTGCATCATCATCTGCGGGGCAACGCTAACCTGGCCGGAGAAATTACGGCTGATGCGAACGGACTCTTCCCCTTCGGAGATTTCCAGCTCGGCGATGCCGGACTCTTCAACCAGTTCAATCAGCTTCTTGATTTTGCGGATATCCATTAGCATTCTCTTTCTTCTTTATCTGATCAGTGATTATCAAGCCGCGCGCAATTGATGCACGGCCGCGGTTAAAGCGAATTGGTAGCCATCGGCACCCAGCCCACAAATGACCCCCTTGGCGACATCAGACAGATAGGAGTGATGACGGAAGGGTTCCCTGGCATGAACGTTTGACAGGTGAACCTCGATAAAGGGGATGGCCACGCCCAGCAGGGCATCGCGCAGGGCGACGCTGGTGTGGGTGAAGGCGGCCGGGTTGATGATGATAAAATCCACCTGGCCCATGGCCTGATGGATGCGGCCGACCAACTCATGTTCGGCATTGGATTGCAGGTGTTCCAGGGTGACACCGAGTTCATTGGCGTACTGGCTCAGATCGGCGACGATCTCATCGAGCGTCTTGCTGCCGTAGATTCCCGGCTCCCGCTTGCCCAGCAGATTCAGGTTGGGACCGTTGAGCAGGAGAATTCGGTGATGTTGCGACATATTGAGTACATCCTCGATGATTATGCTGCTATCTATCAGCTATCTGTGGACCACCAAAAATCTAGCCACTTTCTGCACAATTCGGTGTGCCCTGGCACACAGATTTCGCAATTATATTGATTTCGTGAAAATTAGCAGCATTTTACTGGTCTAATCTCTACATCTGGCCATTTATTGAGCATGTTGGTGCGCGGAGCCGCTCTGCCGCAGTGCCCGCCTCTTCAGGCTTTCCAGACACGACAAAGCCGGCACAAGGCCGGCTTTGTCGATCAGCAAACTAAGGGGATCAGGCCGCTTCCGACTTCTCGCGGATAAGTTTGTCCACGACGCCCGGATCCGCCAGGGTGGAGATATCCCCCAGACTGTCGGTCTCGCCGGTGGCGATCTTGCGCAGTATCCGGCGCATGATCTTGCCGGAGCGGGTCTTGGGCAGGCCCTCGGCCCAGTGGATCACATCCGGGGTGGCGATGGCGCCAATCTCCTTGCGCACCCACTCCTTCACCTCTTTATGAAGCTCGCGACTCGGCTCCTCACCGGCGATCAGGGTGACATAGGCATAGATGCCCTGACCCTTGATCTCGTGGGGCACACCCACCACGGCCGCCTCGGCTATCTTGGGATGGGCCACCAGGGCCGATTCAATTTCGGCGGTGCCCATGCGGTGGCCGGAGACGTTCAGTACATCATCCACCCGCCCCGTGATCCAGTAGTAGCCATCCTGGTCGCGACGGGCACCGTCGCCGGTGAAGTAGCGACCGGGGAAGGTGGAGAAGTAGGTCTGCTCGAAGCGCTCGTGATCGCCGAACACGGTGCGCATCTGGCCCGGCCAGGAGTCGGTGATCACCAGGTTGCCCTCGGTGGCACCCTCCAGCGGCTCACCCAGGTTGTCCACCAGGGCCGGCTGCACCCCGAAGAAGGGACGGGTGGCGGAGCCGGGCTTGAGGGCGGTGACGCCGGGCAGGGGGCTGATCAGGATGCCGCCGGTCTCGGTCTGCCACCAGGTGTCGACTATGGGGCAGCGCTCGTCGCCTATGGTGCGGTAGTACCACTCCCAGGCTTCCGGGTTGATGGGTTCCCCCACGGATCCCATGATGCGCAGGCTGGCGCGGGAGGTGCCTTCGATGGCCTCCTTGCCCTTGGCCATCAGGGCGCGGATGGCGGTGGGTGCGGTATAGAGGATGCTGACCTGGTGCTTGTCCACCACCTGGCTCATGCGGTTGGTGGCCGGGTAGTTGGGCACCCCTTCGAACATGAGGGTGGTGGCGCCGTTGGCGAGCGGCCCGTAGACCAGGTAGGAGTGACCCGTGACCCAGCCCACGTCGGCGGTACACCAGTAGATGTCCTCTTCGTGATAGTCGAACACGTACTTGAAGGTGAGGGCGGCATAGACCAGGTAGCCGCCCGTGGTGTGCAGCACTCCCTTGGGCTTGCCGGTGGAGCCCGAGGTGTAGAGCACGAACAGGGGATCCTCGGCGCCCATGGCTTCGGGCGGGCAATCCGGGCTGGCAGCGGCGACGGCGTCGTGCCACCAGATGTCTCTGTGGTCATGCCAGGCGACCTTGCCGCCGGTGCGCTTGAGGACGATGACCTTGTTGACCCGGGTATCCGGGTGGGTGAGCGCCTCATCCACGTTCTTCTTGAGGGGGATGGGACGGCCGCCGCGCAGCCCCTCGTCGGCTGTGATGACGATGGAGGAGCCCGAGTCTATGATGCGACCCGAGAGGGCCTCCGGCGAGAAGCCGCCGAAGACGATGCTGTGCACGGCGCCGATGCGGGTACAGGCCAGCATGGCGATGGCCGCCTCCGGCACCATGGGCATGTAGAGGCAGACCATGTCACCACGCTTGACCCCTTGGGCTTTGAGCACGTTGGCAAACTTGCACACCTCGCCGTGGAGCTCGCGATAGGTCAGCTTGCGATCCTCGGCCGGGTTGTCCCCTTCCCAGATGATGGCGACCTTGTCACCCCGCTCGGCGAGATGGCGATCCAGGCAGTTGGCCGACACGTTGAGCAGGCCATCCTCGTACCATTTGATGGAGACGTGGCCCGGATCGTAGGAGGTGTTCTTGACACGGGTGTAGGGGGTCATCCAGTCGAGGATCTTGCCCTGCTCCCCCCAGAAGGCGTCCGGGTTCTGTACCGACGCCTGGTACATGGCTTCATAACCTTCCTTGTCCAGCAGGGCGTCGCTACCTATGTGGGCCTTGACCGGATAGACCTTGCTCTCGCTCATCTCTCACTCCTGTGAATACATTTTTGTAATGATTGAGTAACAACTTATACCTTTGGCACGGGAGGGCAATTAGACTTTTGGATAGCGACGAGAGGAGGAGGGGCGCCTGTGAACAGGCCCTGACGGGAGCAAGCTGAAAGGAATAAAGAGAAGGGAGCCTGGTGCTCCCTTCTTCATTGGATCCCTTGAGGCGACCGTTGTCAGCGCTGGGGGGCGAGCATGGAGGTCATGTGGGGTTCTGACAGGGGGTGGCTGAACAGGTAGCCCTGGCCCTCCTCGCAGCGCAGAGACTGCAGGAACTGGCGCTGGGGTTGGGTCTCTATGCCTTCCGCCGTGACCGCCATGCCGAGGCTGTCGGCCAGGCTGACTATGGTGCGGCACAGCTCCCGGCTGTGTTTGTCGTCGGGCAGCGCCTGGACGAAGGCCCTGTCTATCTTGATGCGGTCTATGGGCAGGCTTTTGAGCAGGCTCAGGGAGGAGAAGCCGGTGCCAAAGTCGTCGATGGCGATCTGTACTCCCAGCGCCTTGAGGCGGGTAAAGAGACTCAGGCTCTGATCCACGCTCTGGATGATGCTCTCGGTGACCTCTATCTCCAGCCGCTCTGCCGGGAAGCCGGTCTGCGCCAGGATGGCGGTGACCCTGTCCACGTAGTCGGGGGATCGCATCTCCCTGACCGACACATTGACGGACAACCTGGGCACGGCGAACCCCTCCGCCAGCCACCGCTGTCCCTGCTGGCAGGCGGTGCGCATCACCCATTCCCCCAACTGCTCAATCAGACCGCACTCCTCGGCCACCGGAATGAAGCGGGCGGGAGAAATCATACCCTCGCTCGGGTGCTGCCAGCGCACCAGGGCCTCGAGGCCGCTGAGGCTGTCATTGGCGAGATCCGTCATGGGCTGGTACAGCAGGCGGAACTGCTGCTGCTCCATGGCCTTGATCAGCCCCTGCTCCAGGGCCATCCGCTCCCTCATCTGGGTCATCATGTCGGGAGAGTAGAACAGATAGCCGTTGCGGCCCCGGCGCTTGGCCTCATGCATGGCATTGTCCGCCGCACTGATGAGGCTGTCCGGGGTCAGGCCATGCTCCGGGTAGAGGGCGACGCCTATGCTGGCCGAGAGCCTCACCCGCTCCTGCCCTATGTCGGCCGGATCGTGGAGCCTGTGTTGCAGCCGCTCGATCAGCCCCACCAGATCCTGGGGCTGCCGGATGTCGGGAAGCAGCACCAGAAACTCGTCTGCGCCTAGCCGGGTGGCGAGATCCTCCGGGCGCAGGCTGTGGCGGATGCGCTGTGCCAGCAGCTTGAGCAGCAGATCCCCGGCGCTGTGTCCCAGGTTGTCGTTGATCAGCTTGAAGCCGTCGAGATCGATGAACAGCAGGGCGAGGGCCTGCTTGTTCAGGCGGGCCGTCTCTATCTCAAGTTCGAGCCGCTCCTGCAGCAGGTTGCGGTTGCCAAGATCGGTGAGGGGGTCGTGATAGGAGAGGTGGTGGAGCCTGGCTTCCGCCTGGTAGAGCCGCTGTGCGTGCTGGCTGCTGGCCTCCTGGATCTCCCCGGTGAAGCGGGTCACTCCCAGGTAGGCGCGGGGATCCTGGGTGAGATCGCGGGCGATGAGGAAGATGCCATTGAAGATCCCAGCGGCATCCACCAGGGGGCTGCAGCTCATCTGCCAGCGCCTCGGCCCGCCGGGGCGGGAGACATGGATGCAGCCCAGATCCAGCTCTGCCCGGGGGGCGCCATGGAGCAATTGCTTGAGCCGGGGGAGCAGCATGGGGGCCTGGGCCGGCGTGATGTCGAACAGCGTCTTGCCGAGGTGATCCCCCTGGGCCAGACCGCTCAGCTCGGTGAAGATACCGTTGACGCCACGGCACCTGAAGTCACGATCGAATACCCCTATCCCAAAGGGTGCCAGCTCGAACAGTTGTTGCCATTCATGAAGGGATAACGGGCCTGACAAATGCAGTGTCTGAACCGATTCGGGTAGCACTTTTTCCATGGAGGCTCCTGAATTGATTTCTTTGTCATTTAGACGACTGTGTCAGTATGGCAGGAAGTTTCAAGAGGGAGAAAAAGTCTGGGAGTGATGTTAAATCAACGGGATGTCAGCCTTTCTGGCGGCCGAATGCCTGAATGCCGCGCACCAGCACCAGCCAGCCGAGCAGGTGGAACGGCAGGGCCAGCAGGTAGAGCAGCAGGAAGTGCGACTCGCTGCCGCTGCTGTTGATGAAGTCTATCCAGGCCACCAGCAGGGTCAGCATGCCCGCTATCTGGAAGCGGCGGCGCAGCACCACCTCGACGCCGAGATTGGCGAGGTAGAGGGTGAGCAGGATACCGGCAAAGCCGGTGAGCTGGGCGGCGCCGTACAGTTCCCTGTCCGGGTGAAACAGCAGGACGGCGAGGGGGGTCAGGCCCTGATCCAGCGGGATCAGGGCCAGCAGCCAGCATGCAATAAGAAGCAGGGCTGTCTTCATGCGAGGCTTAGTCGGCAGACTGCGCCGGCTTGACCAGGCTGAGGTAGTTGGCATCCATGGTGAGGAAGACCCCCAGCAGCCGGGCGCTGGCGCCGTAGAAGCCAAACTGGTCGGCGGCGCGGCAGGCGGCCTCGAAGCGCGGGAACCAGGCCAGCAGATGTTCGTGCAGCAAGGCTTCCTGCTCCCCGAGCCAGCTCTCCCGCTGGGCGGCCGTGGTCGCTTCCGCCGCGTGTATGATGAGGTTGCCCATCAGATCCAGCTCTATGGCCAGGTGATCGGCGGGCTCCTTGTACTTGTCGCTGACATTGATGCCGAGGCGATCCAGGCGGGCCTGCATCTCGGCCATGGGGGCCTGCATCAGCAGCTTGGCATCGCCCCGGTAGAGGGACTCGTAGGGCAGGGCCCCCTGCTTGGGATCGACCAGGAAGAGGCCGGCAAAATCGGCGGCCAGTTCGAGCTGGCGATCGGTGCGCACCAGCAGGCGGGCGATGGCGTCATTGAGCTCGGCCACTGCCTCGCGCATGGGATCCAGAGTGGAGAGGCTTTTCAGGAAGCTTCGCACGTCATAGGTGTCATATTCGGCGATCTGCTCATCACTGAGTTCGGCGGCAAACAGGGTGGAGAACCACCAGTAGAGTTGGGCCCGGCGTTCGCTGGTAGCCATAAATTCCTGCATTTTTCCTCCGTGGATGGCAATCGGGAGCCTTGATGGCTCCCGATTCTAACGACTTTAAAAATAAAGGAAACTCAAGGGGGCGCTTTCGTCCCCCCTGGGTCAGAGCGCCGGGAACATGGGGTCTATGCCCTTGGCCGACTCAGGCGCGCCGAAGGCGGTGACGGCGGGCGCCTGCCCACTGAACTTCTCGATCTCCACCAGTGCTGTGTGGGCCGTGGTGGCCTGCGCCAGGCTGGAGGAGCCGATGTCGGCGGTCAGTACGTTGGGATCCCCATAGGTACAGAGGGTGCCCACCTTGCCGCCCTCTTGGGGGCCATACCAGGCACCTTCCTGAATGCGCACCACGCCGGGGGCGTAGTCCTCGCTCACCACCAGACCGGCCAGCACCTGACCACGACCGTTGAAC
>RCUH01000944.1_pt1 | contig 24527 bp, 23 predicted proteins | sample 2166191 | NCBI WGS metagenome assembly RCUH01 (sample SAMN09932848, study PRJNA488358) | compost metagenome | feature: garden; material: soil; isolation source: compost soil in an enriched community after 214 h of incubation | place: Germany: Experimental Botanical Garden Goettingen | collected...
GGGTGATATTGGGTTGATAACCATTGGTTTACCTTTTTTTAATAATGGTGAGACATTAAAAATGACACTTCGGTCTATTATGAAGCAGTCATTTACAAATTGGAAACTGATTCTGATAAACGATGGATCAACAGACAATTCGGACCAAAGCATCAGTAGAGAAATTTTAAATGACCCAAGGGTAACCTATATTAATGATAAAACGAACAGAGGTTTAGTCTATCGGCTCAATCAAATTGCCGATTTATGCGATACACCATATTTAGCGAGAATGGATGCAGACGATATGATTGTTCCTGACCGGATTGAAACGCAGTTAAATTATCTACTGGAACACCCAGAAGTTGATTTGGTTGACTCAGCACTATACACTATTGATGAAGATAATCAAGTTGTTGGAATCAGGGGCATGGAGCCAATTAGTTATTTACCAGAACAAATTATTGTGAGGTCTATGCTGAACCATGCAACTATTGTAGGAAAGGCGGGCTGGTTCAAAAATAACAAATACAACGGCGATTTTTTACGTGCCGAAGATTACGAACTTTGGTGTAGAACATTTACTTTTTCCAATTTTAAGCGTATCGAAAAGCCGCTTTATATCGTTAGAGAGGGAAAAGTCAATGTAAAAAATTATATACTTACCATGCGTAGCTGCCGTAAGGTTTTGAAATGGTATGGTCCTCGATATTTATCTAGTACACGGGTAAAAAGAGAAATTTTTAAAACGTATATGAAAGGCGCTTTATATAAAATAACAGGTTTTTTTCAACTTCAACATATTTTGACAAAGAATAGGAATCGTCAACTGGTTGAACAAGAGCGTTTACAGGTTCAGTCTATGATCACAGGGATCATTGGAGATAATAAATAAACGTATTTCTTTGAGATAACGGCTTTCTATTTAGTAAAAAAGAGAATGAAGAAAATTTTGCATGTGGTCAATGTGTCTTTTGTTATAAATCATTTTTTTGGAAATCAATTTACTCATTTTTCTAAAAAAGGATATGATTTCACTGTTGCGTGCTCGGAGGACGAGCATCTTTATAAACAAGCTAAGGAAAAAGGGTTTAGGGCATTTCCAGTTCCTGTTTTAAAAGCGATCTCGCCAATTCAGGATGTCCTCTCAATTGTTAAACTGACAAAATTCATAAGAAGAGAGAAATTCCCAATAGTGATAGCCCACTCACCTAAAGGCGGACTTATTGGTATGGCGGCGGCTTATCTTGCCGGGGTAAAAAAAAGAGTTTTCTTTAGGCATGGTGTTGTTTTTGAGACTGCCACAGGGTTTAAAAAAAAGCTATTGATCCTGGTTGAAAAGCTTATAGGTACCTTGGCGACAGATATTGTAGTAGTTAGCGAATCCCTGGAGCAGTTATCTAACGAATACCGGTTGAATAAGCCAACGAAAACTATGTTATTAGGCAAGGGAGCCTGCAACGGGATTGATTTAGCTCGTTTTCAGTATAGACCAAAACAAAGTAATAGTTTTATTGTGGGTTATGTTGGACGCCTTGTTAGAGATAAGGGGATAGTAGAATTAGTTGAAGGTTGGTTGCAGTTTGTAAAGGGTAAGACAGATGCTTATTTACATATTGTTGGCCCTTGGGAAAAAAGAGATGGAATTAGCAAGGAGACGTTCGATATTATTCGAAATCATCCTTCCATTCGTTTTTTTGACTATGTAGCGGATGCTGCACCATTATATAACGAAATGGATGTTTTTATTTTACCATCCTATCGCGAAGGTTTTGGCATGGTTATTTTGGAAGCCTCAGCTAGTGGGCTGCCTGTTATTACGACCAGACGTACCGGTTGTATTAATGCGATTCAGGAAAACATAACGGGTATATATACTGAAATTGTGCCAAATCCTATTGCCGAAGCAATAAATTACTATTATGAAAATCCACAGGTTAGACAAGAACATGGTAGGAATGGTGTCATATTTGTGGAAAATAACTTCTCAGAGCAAAAACTATTTGTTGAAATAGAGGATAAGATATTAAATTAATACAAAGAAAAATACGTTAACATTTTTTGTAACTACCCAAATTTAAGCTGTTTGTATGCTCTTTTGCGTGAAGAAGGCTGATTCCTTTTTTATCAAGTCAAGAAAGCTATTTTTTGGCCTGGTCCTCATTTGAAAAAAAATAAAAAAAAATATTTTCTTAATGTAGCGAAAATGTTGAGTTAAACGTTTGTTAAATAAAACTTAATATTATTATATTTGCACAGCTTTATTTGACTCACTAATTACATTTTATGATTTATATCTTTACTCTTATATTCCTTTTCGCTTTAGAGTTTCTTTATTTAAAAATTGCAGATCGGTTAAATATAATTGATAAACCCAACGAGCGTTCTTCACATTCGAAAGTAACCATTCGTGGTGCTGGAATTATTTTCTATGTTGCTGCAATGATATATTTTATAAATAATGATTTTGAGTATCCCTGGTTCTTTTTGGGGCTAACGCTTCTAACCTATATATCTTTTTTAGACGATATTCGGGGAGTACATCCGACGGCGAGACTAACTGTTCATCTAGCCTCGGTCTTACTTATGGTTTATGAGTTCGGTATATTCAATTACCCATGGTATTACCTTGTATTGGCCTTTGTATTTACGATTGGAGTTATTAATGCTTACAATTTTATGGATGGCATCAATGGGATGACAGCCTTTTGTACATTGATCATGGGCGGTCTCTTATTTTACGTTAATACAAAGATTAATTATATCGAGCAAGATTTCCTGATCTTTACCTTATTGGGCGTGGTCGTTTTTGGATTTTTTAATTTTCGGAAAAAGGCAGCTTGCTTCGCCGGAGATGTAGGACCAGCTGTACTCTCGTTTATGTTATTGTTTGCCTTGGGAAAATTAATTCTTAAAACGGGTGATTTTACGTATGTTCTTTTCCTCGGGGTATATGGTATTGAAATCGGATGGTCCGTTGCACGCCGTGTTTATCAAGGTTATCATATCTTCGAGCCCCACCGTACGTTTTTACTGCACATGCTAAGCAATGAAGTTGGTCATAGCAGTCTATTGGTTTCCACAGCTTATGGACTGGTTCAATTAGCACTTGGTGCATCGGTTATTTATATCGTCCGGTTTGACGCTTCCGTACAATGGTCCTTTGCTATAGCGATATTATCAGCATTGAGCGCTTTTTATCTCATTGTCAAACAGTATATTTTTAACAATTATCATATAAAAGGCGAAATCGAGCATGCTATCCGCCGTCGGCGTATTCAGATGGTGAGGGCACGCAGAAGCAGAAGAGCAGAGCGTATTCCAGAAGTGGCTGTCGTCAAAGAAGTAAAAATTATCGAAATGCCTAAAAAAGAGAAGCAGGAAGGCTTGTTGCACACGGGGGTTTGATATGATCTAAAAAACTTCTAATTTTACCTCGACTTTTAGGAGGAGTGAACATGCAATCAGGATTAAGTTTTACAGCAATAGATTTCGAAACGGCTACCGCCAACCAAAATTCCGCTTGTGCCATTGGGCTGGTGGTCGTGGAGCAAGGGGTCATCGTTGAAGAGTTTTATTCGCTGATCCAGCCTCCTCAAAATCAATATATGTGGCAGACAACGCGTGTTCATGGGATCAAACCAAGAGATACAGCACAAGCGCCTACCTTTAAGGAATTGTTTTCCCGGATTTTCCCATTGATCAATAACCGAATTATGGTTGCGCATAATGAGCTGTTTGACCGTGGAGTATTACGGAAAACCATGAATTATTATAATCTACCTTATGATAGTTTAGGTTTAATGGAAAAATGGGAATGCACTTTCAAGATTTATCAGGAAAAAGGCTTTAAGCCCGCACGACTGAATGCCTGTTGTGAAGTGCTAGGGATTGAACTTAATCACCATGAGGCACTTTCTGATGCACGTGCCTGTGCCAATTTGTACCTTAGACATGCTGATGTCCCTTCTTTGGTCTAATATCCTCCTTAATTTTTGTCGAACTAAATGTTATTTTTTATTGTTCTCCTGTTATAATTTTATATTTGGTAAATTTATAAAGGATGTGCCTTTAGTAATTAAATTTTAATGTTATTATGGTAAATATACCAGCTAAAAATACGCGTATCGGTATCACATTCAGTGCATTTGATTTGTTACATGCTGGACATATCAAAATGCTTGAAGATGCCAAGCGTCAGTGCGATTTCTTGATCTGCGGTTTGCAGACCGATCCGACCTTGGATCGTCCCGAAAAAAACAAACCTGCGCAAACTGTTGTGGAACGTTATATTCAGCTCAAGGGCTGTAAATATGTGGATCAGATTGTACCTTATGCTACTGAGCAGGATCTGGAGGATATCCTGAGGTCCTTTAAAGTCGATGTGCGTATTGTCGGCGATGAATACCGGGAGAAGAGCTTCACAGGAAGGGAATACTGTGAGGAAACGGGTATTGAGTTATATTTTAACAGTAGAGACCACCGTTTTTCAAGTTCAGGCCTGCGTAAGATTGTTGCGGATGCCAATTTAAATGAAGAAACAGTTTTAAAATCTATTTAGAGAAAGATGAAACCGAGCTTGCGAGCTCTCATCAGCCATTAAAAAAAAGATAATTAGATGAAAATAGGAATTACTTTTGGTGTATTCGATCTATTGCATGCTGGCCATATTATGATGTTGGAAGAAGCTAAGCGGCATTGTGATTATCTAATCGTTGGACTTAATACGGATCCTTCGGAGGTATTTCCGGAGAAAGCCAAGCCCACACAGACTATTGTCGAACGTTATATTCAATTGGAAGGCTGCCGTTATGTAGATGAGATAATCCCTTATGAGACTGAACAGGATTTGATTGATATGATCAAAGCTTTGCCGATTCATATACGTATTATTGGCGAGGAGTATCGGGATACGGATTTTACAGGAAGATCCTATTGTGTGGAAGAAAATATTGAAATTTATTATAATAAGCGTACACATCGTTTTTCAAGTGCCGGTTTGCGAAAAGTCGTAGCCGATAAAGAAGCGGGAAATAATTAATTGATCATGAGTACTATTATCCATGTTGTATTAACTGGAGGAGTTGGTAGCCGACTATGGCCCCTATCACGGAAGAGTTATCCCAAACAATATCTCTCTTTATTCAAAGAGGGGTCTTTGTTTGAAATGACCATTAAGCGTAATCAGTCGTTATGCGGTCAGGTGATTGTAGTTGGCAATCGAGACAATCATAGCCTGAGTCGTGAAGTAATGGAGAACAATAAGGTGGACTATATTGATATTGTCGAAGCCACACCACGTAATACCGCCGCAGCAATTGCATTTGCTGCTTTTGCAGCACAACCAGACGATATTCTGATTGTCACGCCATCGGATCATGTTATTGTGGGCGATGAGGCCTATGCAAAAGCCATCCAAGCAGGGATAGAAAAGGCAAATAAAGGTTATATTGTCACCTTTGGCATACAGCCGACGCGACCTGAAACGGGTTACGGTTATATTGAATACAAAGATGATAAGGTATTGTCTTTTCGGGAGAAGCCGAATCAAGATACGGCAGAAGATTTTATAGAGCGAGGCAATTTCCTATGGAACTCCGGGATGTTTTGCTTTCGGGCAGACACTTTTCTGAGTGAATTACAGAATTTCGAACCCAAGGTATATGCAACGGCATTTAATGCCTGGCAACATCGTCAGGATGGCGAGCTTGATTTAACTTTGTCCAAAGAGATTCCATCCATTTCCATTGATTACGCTGTAATGGAACGGTCCAAAAAAATTCGCGTAGTTGCCACAAGTTTTCAATGGTCGGATCTCGGGTCTTTTGAGTCTATGTACGATTATTTAAGGCAGACTGGCCATCCGGTGGATGAAAATGGTAATATGGTGATAGGTACAGATGTGTACACTGCTTTTGTAGGATTGAGAGATAGTATTCTTGTCCACACCAAAGATGCGATTCTAGTACTGCAAAAAGAAAAGTCGCAAGACGTCAAAAAAATATATAATACATTAGAGCGTCATCAGTCCAAACTGATTGATTAGATTGACAAAGGGGGCTGATATTATATAACCAGCCCCCTTTGTCTTGGTATTGTCCTTTTTATTAAAACCTATACCCGGAAGGTACTTTGTTAACAAAAAGTTAATCTTCATAGCTGGCTGTTTGCGAGTGCATTCTCAAATGTCCCTTATTTGTCCCTGGTCGATTTAATGTTGAATTAATAGTAATATCTGATATTTGGTTTTGTTTAATAGCACCGATGTGTGCAAAACCTTAGTCATTTAATTTTAACCAACATATTGATATGATTACCATAGCCATACTTATTTTTTTATTTTTAGGAGGTTATCTTTTCTGGAGGAAAAGACAACAGGAACAACGATTTAATAGAAGCGTCGGAATGACTGTGAGCTATATGTTTCAGGAGCGTCCTGGGCAATACAGTGGGGATAGAAATGCCAGAAGCGGGGTATTTGTCTTCAAGGCCGAACGAAACGATGACCGGCTCAAAAATATTGTTATTCGAAAAGTAAAACCCTTACATTCTGCTTTGGATGTTAATTTGGAGCAAATTTTGGTTATTCCGTTTGAACGGAAAGATCATACGAAATCAGATGTTTCTGTTCGCTTTAAGGTTAATAGGCGGACAGCAAAAATTGAAAACTTAACTGGTGGACGGGTAACTATCTCAGGTGTGTTAAATTTTGAGCAAAATAGACCTGAATCATTTGCAGCTACTTTACCTATTTCAGATCTCTATCAAGAAGCTGAGAGTTAATTGTGTCAAAATAACGCTTGTTTTTGTTTTTTTTGGTTTCCTTGTTACGAGGAGCCTCATTTTATATTCATTTCAGATTGATGTTCCACGTGAATAAATATACGCTTAAGTATTGTTATAGAGTGATTTGCGATAGGTTTGTTAATATTTAGAGATTATAATTGTTATTTAACAATTTCTTTATTTGCATAGCTTATTTGTGTTGAGTACTTTTGTTACTCATTAATACTAAACCGATGTTGGACTCATTAATTACTTCCAAAACCCGGCTCAAACTGCTGATTAAGTTTTTTGTGTCCTCAGGTAATTATGGTTACTTAAGAGGTCTTGCCGATGAGTTTAAAGAATCTACAAATTCGATTCGTAAGGAGCTTAATCAGTTGACTGAGGCGGGTTATTTAATTCGTGAAGTTAATGAACATAAAATATATTATAGAGCTAATATTAAGCATTCGCTTTTCTCTTCAATTCAAAGACTTATTCAAAATTTCCTAGGAATTGAAACATTTGTGGATAAGGTCTTGGAGCGTGCCGGTGATGTAGAGGAAGTGGCGTTATTGGGGGATTATGCACAAGGGGTGGACTCAGGACATATTGAGGTATTGGTAACTGGAAAAGAACTCAATTTGGAATATTTAAAGAAAGCATCTCTCAAAGCTGGCACAATACTTGGTAAGAAGGTGACCGTATATACCGCTTGCCCAGATTCATTACTGGGGCTTATTATACTTTATAAAAAAAAATGTCACGCCTCAATAGGTATCAATAAAAAAAAGTAATTAACATTTAAAATAATTTAAGTCTGTAAATGAAAAAAATAGCAGTTATTGGTCAGGGATATGTAGGACTTCCTTTGGCTATCGAATTTTCTCAATATTTCCCGGTTTTAGGTTTCGATATAGACCGTTCTCGAGTTGAAGAACTTAATTCTGGTAAAGACAGGACCTTAGAGGCAGATTTAGGTAAGTTGAATATTGGATTGTCATTAGCTTCGAAATCTAATTTTGAGAAAGGATATAAAGCGTCTTGTAATTTGGAAGAGCTTGCCAGTGCTAACATCTATATTGTTACTGTTCCAACTCCAATTGATCGTTATAACGCACCGGATCTTACTCCCCTATTGAAAGCATCAGAAATGCTGGGGAATGTATTGAAAAAAGGAGATATTGTTATTTATGAGTCTACAGTTTATCCGGGTTGTACAGAAGAAGATTGTGTGCCAATTTTGGAGAGATTTTCAAATTTGACATTTAATAAAGATTTTTTTGTTGGATATTCACCTGAGCGTATTGTCCCTGGAGATAAGGTTAATACGCTGATAACAATAAAAAAGGTTACCTCTGGGTCTACACCTGCGATTGCTGAGGAAGTGGATCAATTATATAAGACCATCATTAAAGCAGGTACTCATAAAGCTGCTAATATCAAGGTTGCTGAAGCGTCCAAAGCAATTGAAAATGCGCAAAGGGACGTTAACATTTCTTTTGTCAACGAATTAGCATTAATCTTTGATCGAATCGGGATAGATACAAACGATGTTTTAGAAGCTGCTGGCACAAAATTCAATTTCTTGAAATATAAGCCAGGTTTAGTTGGGGGGCATTGTATATCAGTAGATCCTTATTATTTAGCCCATAAAGCTACACAGTTGGGGTATCATCCAAATGTAATCCTATCTGGACGACGCGTAAATGATTCAGTTGCTGAATTCATTGCTTCGAAAGTTGTGAAACTGATGATCGGGAAGGATATTTCTATTAAAAATGCCAGTGCTATAATTCTAGGTGTAACATTTAAAGAAAATTGTCCTGATGTAAGAAATACTAAGGTAGTGGATGTGTTTCATGCTTTAAAGGATTACGGTGTTAAGGTTGATATTTATGACCCATGGGCAGATGAAGCTGAGGTGAAACATGAATACGGCGTCGATATTCTATCTGAAATCAAAGCTGATAAAAAATACGATGCTATCGTTCTCGCTGTTTCACATAATGAATTCTTAACCATGGATTTAAATGGTTTGAAAAATAAGGAGGCTGTTGTTTATGATATTAAAGCATGTTTAGATCGTAGTTTGGTTGATAGTAGACTGTAATTATGAGTAATAGATCATTTGATATAATAATTGTCGGTGCTGGTTTAGTGGGATTAGCAACGGCCTATAAACTGAAACTAAAATTTCCACACAAATCGCTATTACTAATAGAGAAAGAAAATAGGGTTGCGTTACATCAATCTGGACATAATAGTGGAGTTATTCACAGTGGAATATATTATAAGCCTGGCAGCTTAAAAGCAAAAAATTGCATAGAGGGATATAACGCGTTGTTGAACTTTGCAAAGGAGCATGATATTCCATACGATGTATGTGGAAAAATTATTGTAGCAACAGACAATAATGAAATAGGCGCACTAGAGAATATTTATAATAGAGGGCTAGAAAATGGTTTGTCTTCTTTAAAAAAATTGAATAAAGAAGAGCTTTTGGAGTATGAGCCTCATGTTAATGGAGTAGCGGGGATTCAGGTTCCGCAAACAGGGATTGTTGATTATCCCGCTATGGCAAATAAGTTATTAATTCTTATTAAAGAAATGGGAGGTGATGCTATTTTCGGCGAAATTGTTGGAAAAATTGAAAAAGATGGTAATGATTATCTTATAGGTACTAGCAAAGAATTGTATAGAGCGAAACGAGTTATTACTTGCGCCGGTCTCCAGTCTGATCGTGTTTCCCGACTAGATAGCGATGATAACGATTTAAAAATTATTCCTTTTCGCGGAGAATACTATAAACTTAAAGAAGACAAAGAGTACCTCGTGAAAAATCTGATTTATCCAGTTCCTAATCCTGAATTTCCCTTTCTAGGGGTGCACTTCACAAGGATGATTAATGGTGGAGTAGAGGCAGGACCTAATGCTGTGCTCGCATTTAAAAGAGAAGGTTACAAGTTTAGTGATTTTTCTATCAAAGATTTAACGGATACATTTACTTGGCCTGGATTTTGGAAAATTGCATTTAAATATGGGAAGACTGGTGCTATGGAGATGTATCGTTCGTTGTCTAAATCATCCTTTACAAAATCTTTACAAAAACTTATACCGGAAATCCAGGAGAACGATTTAGTTGATGGCGGGGCGGGAGTCAGAGCTCAAGCATGTGATCGTGAGGGTAATCTTGTGGATGATTTTAATTTTAAAGAGGCGGAAAATATTATTCATGTTCGAAATGCACCTTCGCCTGCGGCGACTTCTTGTTTAGCAATTGGAAAATATATTAGTGAAAGAATTCAATTTTAAATATAATGAAAAATATACAAATGGTTGACCTCAAAGGTCAGTATGAAAAAATTAAAATAGAAGTCGACCGCGGAATCCAAGAGGTTATTGATCAGACGGCGTTCATTAATGGCCCTCATGTTAAGAAGTTTTCAGATAATTTAGCGGAATATTTGGGTAGTAATGTTGTTGTCCCTTGTGCAAATGGGACTGATGCCTTACAAATTGCATTGATGGCGTTAGAATTGAATGAGGGGGATGAAGTTATTGTGCCAGCCTTTACTTATGTAGCGACTGCTGAAGTTATAGGATTATTGAAGTTGAAACCAGTAATGGTGGAAGTGGATCCGGATACTTTTATGATTACTGCTGAGGAAATTGAACGTGTCGTTACACCTCGTTGTAAGGTGGTTGTTCCTGTTCATTTATATGGACAATGTGCTCCTATGGAAGAAATTTTGGCAGTAGCTAAAAAATATAATTTGTATGTAATAGAGGACACCGCCCAAGCTATTGGGGCAACCTATACCTTTTCTGATGGCCGAGTAATGCAGGCAGGGACTATGGGGGATATAGGCTGTACTTCTTTCTTCCCTTCTAAAAATCTAGGTTGTTATGGAGATGGAGGTGCTATGTATACGAATAATATCGATCTTGGAAACAAATTACGCATGATCGCAAATCATGGACAGGCCAAAAAATATCATCATAGTGTAATTGGATGTAATTCACGATTGGATACCCTTCAGGCTGCTATATTAGACGTCAAATTAAAACATTTAGATATCTATTCTAGAGCTAGAAATACTGTTGCTGATGCCTATGACATGGCTTTCGGTAAATTAGATTGGATTAAAATTCCAGCTCGAGTTGCAAATTCTACTCACGTATTCCATCAGTATACCGTGCAATTGACAAATGCGACTGATAGAGATAGTTTAAAGGAGCATTTGCAAAATTTAGGTGTTCCTAGCATGGTTTATTATCCTGTTTCACTTCATCTTCAAGAAGCATTCAAAATGCCTGAATTTGGAGTAGGTGATTTCCCTATATGTGAAGATTTGTGTACAAGGGTGTTATCGTTACCTATACACACGGAAATGAATCAGGAAACCTTGTTGTATATCATAGAAAGTGTAAAAAAATTTAAATCATGAGTTATTTTGTACATGAATCCGCTATTGTCGACGAAGGGTGTCGCATAGGGGAAGGAACAAAAGTTTGGCATTTCTCCCACATTATGACAAATTGTATAATTGGAGAGAGATGCAATATAGGGCAAAATGTAGTCGTTTCACCTGAGGTTGTATTAGGCAACAATGTAAAGGTGCAAAATAATGTTTCGATTTACACCGGAGTTATTTGCGACGACGATGTTTTCCTAGGTCCGTCAATGGTATTTACAAATGTAATTAATCCACGCAGTGCTATCAACAGACGAGACCAATATGCAAAAACACGCGTTGGCCAGGGGGCCTCAATTGGAGCAAATGCTACTATTGTTTGTGGCCATGATATTGGAAAATTTGCATTTATTGGTGCAGGAGCAGTGGTTACAAAGACTATTCCTGATTACGCCTTAGTTGTTGGTAATCCGGCGAAACAATTGGGATGGGTTGGAGAGTATGGGCATAGACTTAATTTTGATGAAAGAGGTATAGCCGTGTGCCCGGAAAGTAATCAAGAGTACAAAATAGAAAATAATATAGTAATACGTATAAAATAAAAAAATGAGCAAAGGAAAAATAAAATTTGCTGTAATTGGCTGTGGTCATATTGGCAAGCGTCATGCGGAAATGATCAGTAGAAATGAAGAATCTGAGCTTGTAGCGTTGATTGATGTAAAAGATCGTGGACAGCTTGGGATTGAGAACTATGAGGTTCCTTTATTTAAAAGTATAGAAGATTTTTTGAAATCGGGAATTGAGGCCGACGTTATTAATATTGCATCACCAAATGGCTTTCATGCAGAGCAAGGAATGAAGGTTCTAGAATCTGGTCATCATTTGGTGATTGAAAAACCTATGTCTCTCACAAAACAGGATGCTGAAAAGCTTATTTTTAAAGGCTTACAGAAGCATAAACAAGTTTTTTGTGTTATGCAAAATCGTTATTCTCCTCCTTCTGTTTGGCTGAAAGATTTAATCGAATCTGGTAAGCTAGGAAAGATCTTTATGGTACAAATTAATTGTTATTGGAATAGAGATGACCGATATTATAAACCGGAATCTTGGCATGGCAAAAAAGATTTAGATGGAGGAACATTATTTACACAATTCTCCCATTTTATTGATTTGATGTATTGGTATTTTGGTGATATTACAAATATACAAGGAAAGTTTGCTGACTTCAATCATGAAAATTTAACAGATTTCGAAGATTCTGGATTTGTATCTTTTGATTTCGTTAATGGTGGTATGGGGGCATTAAATTATTCTACTTCAATATGGAATAAAAATTTGGAGAGTTCTATTACAGTGATAGCTGAAAATGGTTCCCTTAAAGTAGGAGGACAATACATGAATGAAGTAGAGTATTGTCATATAAAGGATTATGAAATGCCAGAATTGGCCCCGACAAATCCAGGAAATGACTATGGTGCTTACAAGGGCTCTGCCGCAAATCACCACTATATTATTGAGAATGTCGTCGATGTACTCAATAGAAGAAATGCAATTACTACTAATGCTTTAGAAGGATTGAAAGTGGTTGACATTATTGAGAGGATATACGCTATTAAATGAGATCTATTATTGATAGACTACGAAGTGTTGTAAAAAATGACTTTAATAGGAATTTTATTACTTTATTTTCTGGATCGGCACTTGCACAGGTTATACCTTTAATAGCGAGTGTAATATTAGCAAGATTATACGATCCAGAAGATTTTGGTATATTGGCAGTGTTTACTTCCGTGGTTACAATATTTACCTCGGTCGTAAACCTTAGGTATGAGTTTGCCATTCCGCTTGCAAAAGATGATAAAGAAGCTGTAACAATTACACTATTATCCGGAATTGTCGCAATTTTATTTTCTCTTGTTCTATTTTTAGTGTTTTTATTATTTCAATACGAAATTCTAAATTTAGTTGGAGGGACGAAAATTGGGAATTTGTTATTTTTAGTTCCATTAACTGTTTTTTTGAATGGGATTTTTAACTGTCTTAATTATTTTAGTATTCGATTTAAAAAATATCGAGTGATTGCAAGCTCTAATATTATTAGAGCCTCTTCCAATGCCGGATTACAGTTGGGAATGGGAATATTTGGATTGAAGTATGGGGGATTAATTGCTGGGTACGTAATTTCTTTTCTATTTGGGAATGCTCGGATGTTAAAGAATTTTTTTGAATACCGGTCCTTGATATTGAAGGTTTCTAAAATGGATCTCAAAGCGTCTGCAAAAAGATTTAAAAGATTTCCTTTAATATCTGTTTGGGGAATGTTTCTTAATAATGTCTCATTGAATCTTAATAGCTTTTTTATAGCTAGGTTTTTTGGTGCCGGCCAATTAGGATTTTATTCTTATAGCTATCGATATATAAATGCACCATTATCTTTAATAAGTTCAAATATGGGGCAGCTTTTTTATCAAGTGTGTACAGAATGTTATTTGAAAGGAAAGCCCGCAAACAAAGAATTTTTAGCAACATTAAAACGATTAATTTTAATTTGTGCTCCAATATTTATTGTTCTATATTTTATTATTGAGGACGCTTTTTTACTTTTTTTTGGTCCGAAATGGCAATTCGCTGGATTATATTGTAAGATACTGATTCCCTTATTCTTTGTAAGAACAGTTTATGGTCCTTTAAGCTTAATTACACCTGCATTTGAAAAGCAACAATTATCTGTTTTATTGCAAGTTATTATCTTTTTAGTTAATGTTGTGGTGATATTAATAGCATATTGGTCTAATTTTACGATGATTAAATTTCTTCAGATTTATAGCGTGTCCGGTTGCATCTCATATATCATACTTTTAGTAATAAATTATAGAATATCTAAATTGAGATTTAATAAAACGGACAATTGATCCTATTTTGGTAAAGAGCGATGCTGATGTTTGTAATAGCTAAAAAGGAGAAAATTGACTATTTTCTAAAGATTACAGTGATTAGTATCTTTAATAGGTTAGAAGTTATTGGTATCATTGATTTAACGTACCTTCGTCAAGGAATCTTTAATTCATTTTACTATAAGCCAATCGATGAATAGTCGGTTTAATAATATATTTTAGTAAGTAGTAGTGAAATAGGGGTTTTGCCCAATTTTAAGTTGTGAATTTTATAATAGTTGGTTAAACTAATTGCTTATGTATTTGTTAATAGCTTTCTTAAGTTTATTCTTTTCTAGTTTTTTATTTAAAAAGGCTTCTGGATCGTTAGAGCTAACCAGTATCAATATGATATCTTGGATTTTCTTTTATGATTTTGTTCTTCAGGCATTTGTATCATCTATATTGGTTATTTATAATTTAGATTTTCATTATCTGATTTCTAAGATAGGAAATCCCGATGCGAGAGTAATGGGTTTTTTTTCAGTGCAGTATATGATGGTTGGGCTACCTATGGGCATGCTAATTGCAAATTTTTGCTTTCGCTTTAATTCTAAGCGTGAATTAAGTAATTATCAGTTGAAACCGATGGTTACCTTGATCTCTAGAAATGATTCCTATATTAGATTTCCATTATATATTTTAAGTCTAATCTCTTTTCTTTCTATCCTCTATACCTTCTATACGATTCGAAGCTTTCCAATTTTGCATATGCTTTCGGGAGCTGATGCTGTGAGTTTAGGTAATATGCGCTCAGATGCGAAAGCTGGTTTTGAGGGGATTACTTTTATAAGGAATGTCTTTGGCTTAGCTTTAACTCCTATCTTGGCATTTATTTCTTATGGCTATTTCAAGATGACTAATAGGTTTAATGATAAGATTTGGTTTATAATTATGGTAATATTAAGTGTCTTAATATTGACCTATAACCTAGAAAAGGCTCCCGTAGCTTTTTTTCTAATAGGTTTTTTTATCTTTCGAGTACTATATAAAGGAAATGTTAGTAAAAGGGTGTTAATTTATCTTGCTCTTACTTTATTTGTATTGATGGTATTTTTATATACATTTCTTACCGCATCTTTTGATATTCGAAATTTTTTCGATATTCGAACGGGAATTTTAGGTAGGATATTTTTGGGGCAGAGCGCAGGCCTTTATTTAACATTTGATACATTTCCGAAACCTTTCGACTTTCTGGGATTTAGCACTATGTCGGATAGTTTTGTTAGTTTACTTGGAATAGAACATCAGGATCGCTTAGGGCGCCTTTTAATTGAAAGATATAATCCAAATGCAGTGGATCTTGGTACCGCTGGTGTTATCAACACATTTTTTATAGCGGAAGCATGGGCAAACTTTGGTTGGATAGGTTGGATTTTCTCTCCACTATATGTAGGATTTTTAATCCAATGTATGTATATCTTTTTCCTTAAAAATTCGAAAACGCCATTTTTAATGGGACTGTTTGTTTATTTTTCTTATAAAGGAGGTATTGGTGGAGGATTTAATGAATATATATATAATCCTGGACTAATAATTGTAACATTGGTAGTGTTTTTTATGTTTTCTTATGGAAGATCTCTAAAAAATGCAGGAATTTAAATTAATATGATTGAAAGAATAATTTTTCATTTGCCTTATCAAGTGGATCCTAATAGACCCTCTGCTAGTCAAATAAGACCCCTAAAGATTCTTAAGGCTTTTACCGATCTGGGATATAAAGTTGATGCTGTAATGGGAAACTCCTCGTTAAGAAAGATAAAAATTGAGGAAATTAAGAGAAATATCAAAGAGGGTATCCAGTATAAGTTATTGTACTCAGAAAGTTCTACAATGCCCACGTTACTCACAGATTCTCATCATTTACCCCTAGAACCATTTTTAGATTTCTCATTTTTCTCTTTTTGTAAAGGGAAAAACATTCCTATTGGATTATTTTATAGAGATATACATTGGGTATTTCCGTTTTACAATAAGGATGCTTCTGCTTTTAAAAAAAACATAGCGAAGATGTTTTATAAATATGATATTTATAAATACAATAAATTGGTAGATGTATTTTTTTTGCCATCATTTGAAATGGCTGAATATATTCCAAATCTCAAAGTTCCAAAGATTGAAGAACTCCCTCCAGGACTTGAATTTGAACATCGTTCTTTAAATATTCATTCTAAATCTTCTACAGAAAAATTAAATATCCTCTACGTTGGAGGACTTAGTAAAGATATTTATGATATTGAATTATTTGTAAAAGTGGTAAGCCAATATATTGAATTTAAGTTAACGATATGTTGTAGAGAATATGATTTAAGAAATCTGGATCCTGCTGTCTTGGATTGTTTTAATAATACACGTAATGTAGAAATCGTGCATATGCATGGCGAAGATTTACAATATCTTTACTATAATTCAGATATATGTTGTTTATTCATAAAGCCAATTGACTATTGGAATTTTGCTATGCCAGCCAAAATGTTTGAATATTTATCTTTTTTAAAGCCGATTATTGCGGTAGATAATACAGTTGCGGGAAGGTTTGTGAAGGATAACGGATGGGGATGGTCAATCCCATATACAAATGAAAATTTAAGCTCATTATTAGTTGAGATAAAAAACAATCCAAGTATTTTAGAAAGATTTCGAAATTATTTAGTTGAAGGAAGAGAAAATAACACTTGGAAAAGGCGTGCTGAAACTATTGTTGATAAGTTATGTAATAAGGTTTAAAGGTATAGTATGAGAATATTGTTATTATCCGATGTAAATTCGGTTCACACAATAAAGTGGGCTCGGAATTTGGCGGAATCTAATATAATAGTTGGAATATGGTCTATTGCAGCTCCTAATTCCCATGAGCTGGAAAATTATGAGAATATTATAATTCATAGCCCTGGAGGAAAACAGGATAGGAATAGCTTCTTCGCAAAAGTGAAGTATATAACTCTTTTGAGCGATGCGAAAAAATTTTTGAAAGAATTCAAACCAGATATCTTGCATGCGCATTATGCAAGTAGTTATGGTTTAGTAGGGAGACTACTTAGGTTTCGTCCGTTTGTTTTATCCGTTTGGGGGTCAGATGTTTATGTATTTCCTAAGGCAAATTTTCTTTTTAAATGGATTTTAACCACAAATTTGGCTTCAGCGGATAAAATTCTCTCAACTAGTAGAACCATGGCTGAGGAAACTATTAAATACACAAATAAGGAAATTAGTGTCACGCCTTTTGGTATAGATGTTGATAGATTTCCTTATACATTTAGTGAAGAAAATAATTCATTTAATATTGGTTGTGTCAAATCTTTGGAAAAAATCTATGGTATAAAATATTTAATACAGGCTTTTGCTGTCCTTGTAAAAAAACATTCAGATAAAAAGATGCGATTATATATTATTGGTGAAGGAAGTGAAGGAAACGACTTAAGGACTTTAGCAAAAGATCTCGGCATTTTTGAACATTGTGTTTTTACTGGAAAAGTTCCTAATACGTCTGTCCCAGAATATTTAAGATGCTTGGACGTAGTGGCATTACCTTCATTAAGTGAAAGTTTTGGGGTTGCCGCTCTTGAAGGGAGCAGTATGGGGAAGCCAGTTGTTGCTTCCGCCGTAGGTGGACTTCCTGAAGTAATAGATCATAATGAGACAGGTATTTTGGTTCAGCCGGGTGATGTTGATGGCATAGCAGCAGCTTTGGATTTCCTGTTTTTAAATCCTTCGGAACGAAAGCGGCTTGGAGAAAATGGACGGAAAAAAGTGATGCAATACTATAATATTAAAAGCAATACTGATACGATGATTGATATATATAGAAAGTTGTTATCTTATGATTAGTATGATTCTCATGAATTACTGGACAAAAATATATATAGGCTTAACTGCTTTGTTAATAGCGGCCTTTTGTATGTTATATATTAGGAGCAAGAATTCTGTTTCTTTTATTAACTCGTCAAAAACAGTAGAAATGCATACTAATTCACCGTATAAAAGGATATTAGACGTAAACTTGACAAATGATAATAATAATAATATATTAATCAATAATATAGAATTCGTTGCTGTCAATATCGACCCTAATACAATTGTTTTGGACAATGTAATATATATATTAAAAAATCAACAACTTTATCGTAGGGCATTTAATGGACCTGCCTTGGCTAGTTGGTTTGGTGCAAAAGGTGATGGTCAAAGCGATGATACAGAGGCTCTTCAACGTATGATTGATAGTTCAGCAGACAGTGTTAAGCTAGATGCTAAAGAATATTTAGTAAAGAAAAATCTAAGACTTGAAGGATTTCCAATGAGCGATCAACCTTGTTTGTTGATTCGTAGCAAAAAGAAATTCCTCTTTGATGGAAATAATGCTACAATAAGGGTTAAAGAACATGCGCAAGGCATTCTTGAGTTGCAACTTTCTCAAAATGTAAAAGTTAAAAACTTAAGAGTTCTTGGAGCTGGGGGCTTCCCAAATCTTGATGGAAGCACTGGTAGGGGGGAAAAAGGAACAATTGATCAAGGATATCATACCACTCCGTTTTGGGGATTATACAAAAATAATTCTTATGATACTACAAAAAAAAATGGGGGTGGGTTTTCTAAACGATTTCCGAAATTTGGTGGTGGATCGTCTTCTTCTTGGGGAAGATGGAATGGCGGATATATCGGTAACGTTGCCTATGGGATATTGATTTTTAATGGGTGTAAAGATGTAGAAGTCATAGGGTGTTCTGCGGAAAAGTTTAATTATGTGGGAATTGGAGTAGGACATGATGGTGAATACAGTAGAGTGGGATTTAAACCCGCAAATTCTTATAATATAGTTATAAAAAATAGTAAAGCCATTTATAATTACGATGCAGGATTTCACTCGTTACAAGTTGATGGATATAGTTTATCTCAATCTCTAGCTAAATATTCTGGCCATCCTGACGCAGGCTCTGATGATCTGTTTTGTGATCCTGGCTATGGCTATGCTGCCAGAGGTGCTGAAAATTATACCAAAAATGCAATCGTGTCATCCTCTGATTTTATAGCAAATAAAAGGAAGGGGTTAGATATACATGCCGGAAAGGGAATTACTTTCATAGATAATGATGTTCAAGGTAATTTAATAGGAGGTATTTATGCTGTAATGACTAGCAAAAAACAGGTCGTCTCTGGAGTAATAATAACAAAAAATAGATTAAAAAATAATGCCCTTGCTAAAGGGGCTTTAGGGGCAATTTATGTCGGTACTAATGCCTCACTTAAAAGTAGTTATAATAATTTATCTATGGAAATACTTAATAATATAATAGACGGATACTCTCAATCAGCAATAAATATTCGATTTGGAAGTAATATAAAAGTTAAGCAAAATAGTATATCTAACGGTAAAAAAAGTTATGGAAATAAATTGTTCGGAATATCTTTAGAAGGAAATGGTGCAAACTTGATAAATCAAATAGATGTTGAGGACAATGACATTGTGAACGTAAACAGTGCTGATCTAAATCCAATGCGTCTAGTTAAGGTTGAGAACTCTACTATTTTGAACAACAGTATTAATTCAAACATAAATATTGACAAAGCTATAGATGTATCTTATAGCCGTAAGTTATTAATTGATGAGAATTTGCTACAAAGTGGTGGAAAAAGTATGAAAATTAAAGTTGATAGATCTGTTCTTATAAAATAATATCTTAGGTGAAAAATTTATTAGTAATAAACCAGTTTGCAAGTATTCCGGAAAATATGTTTGGTGCTGGAGAGAGAATGTATCATCTCTCATCTTATTTGAAGCAAAGCGGTTTCAATATCACGGTCCTCTCTGGTGGCTATAACCATCTTTACAAGAATTATCCGCAAAAGAAAGGATGGTTCACAACACAATCCCTTGATGCATGTAAATTTGTATGGGTTAGTTTAAAGAAATATAAACATAGTTCTTTTTTAGGAAGGGTCTTTTCATGGTTCGAATTTGTGTTTAAACTTTTCTTCTTTCAGATTAACGATCGTCCTGATGTAGTTTTAGTATCTTCAATGTCTTTGCTTCCTATAATATATGCTATATGGATAAAATTTAGATATAAAGCGAAATTTATACTTGAAATTCGGGATATATGGCCATTAACTCCAATGGAAATTGGAGGATATTCAAAATGGAACCCATTGATTTTTTTCTTACGTAGAATAGAACTATTGGGATACAATAAGGCAAACTATATTGTTTCTGTATTACCAGGATTTAAACGATATTTAGTGACTAATGGCTTTTCAGACAAGAGCTTTGAGTGGATTCCTAATGGTGTGATGATAAATACAGAAAGAGGAAAAAAATCACCGAAAGTTATACTACAATCGAATAAATTCAATGTTGTATATGCAGGAGCAGTAGGTAAAGCAAACGCTTTAGAACATATCGTAGATGCCTGCCGATTAATTGAAAAAAAATATCCTGAAATTCATGTTAGTATTATTGGCGAGGGACCGGAAAAACAAAAGTTAATTGAAAGTACAAGCGAATTAGCAAATATTTCCTTCTTCGATAAGGTTTCAAAAGAAGAGATTGGGGATATCCTAGGATATGCTGATGTTGGTTATATTGGTTGGCATGATAAAAATATATACGCATATGGAGTATCTGCTAACAAATATAATGATTATATGTTGGCAAAGATACCAATTTTATCTTCGTCTAGAATTCAGGATGATCCTGTTTTGATAAGTGAAGCTGGAATTAGAGTAAATACAGTTCCAAAAGATATTGCTATTGGGATTGTAGAGTTATATGAAATGTCTGAAGATTCTCGTAGAGAACTTGGTATGAATGGATTTAGATTTGTAACTTCATCTCAAACATATTTATCTCTAGCAGAGAAGTATATCAATGTGTTAAACTCGGTTTTGTGATAAGGCGAAATCTGCCAAAAATAATTTATCTTCTTTCAGTGTTTTCGCCACATGAATAAAAGCAAATATCATTTATAATATATAACCGAAGATGAAAATTATCTATTTTTATCAGTATTTCTCCACTCCGAAAGGCTCTTGGGGTACACGTGTATATGAATTTTGTGAAGAATGGGTGAAAAAAGGTCATAAAGTTACTGTAGTTACAACTCCTTACGAAAAATCAGATATAGTAGCGAAGAAATTTATTACAAGACTTTCTGTTAAAGGAATAGATGTTATTGTAATTGATCTGGCAGACTCGAATAGATTTTCAGTTGCTAAACGTGGAGTCAGAGCACTGGGATTCTCGTTTATTTCTATTTGGTACGCTGCAACTTTACATTATGACGTATGTATTTCTTCATCAGGTCCAATCACAGTCGGTTTACCAATGATTTATGCCAAAGCAATTCGGCATAGGAAGACTGTTTTCGAGGTTAGAGATTTGTGGCCAGCAGGAGGGATAGAGTTGGGGCTGATTAAATCTTCATGGAAGAAAAATTTATCTTTGTGGTTCGAAAAACTTTGTTATCGATCTGCAGATATAATAATAACTGCGTCTATCGGGCAAAAAAGGCATATTTTCCAAAGATTTGATCATCTTAAAATTGAAGTAATTACACATCCATCAAATATTGATTTGTTTGCAAAGTATAAAATAGAAGAATCGCTTCCAAGTTGGGCTGCTGGAAAAAAGATATTTACATATATTGGCTCTATGGGATTGATTCATAATACAACTTACTGGTTAAATGTTGCAAAAGAATTGAAGATAATAGACAAAGAGAAAACAATAAGTTTTGTCCTAATTGGAGATGGGCGGGATCGGGAGCTACTGATATCTGAAAAGGAAAAATTTGGTTTAGAGAATATATTCTTTTTAAAATTGAAACCAAAAAGGGAATTATCTTTTTGGCTTGATCATAGTATAGGAACATTATTCGCAACATTGGATAATCCAATACAAGATACCTGTAGTCCAAATAAAATATATGATTCATTTGCTGCGGGACGCCCAGTTGTTCAGACGTCCAAAGGATGGATTAAAGAATTAATTGAAAAGGAGAATTGTGGTATAAATGTTTCGCTGGATAACCCTAAGGAGGCCGCATATAGGATTAAACTATTAGCGGAAGATGAGAATACTTTAAAAACTATGAGCATCAATGCTTTGAGATTGGCCGCTACAACGTTTAATAGTAACAGGCTAGCTAACTCATATTTAAATTTGATTTGCAAAATTTAATATATTTAGGATATATATTATGAAAATAGTATTATTAGGATATGGCGGTATTCTTGGAAAGAGTTTGTCCGATCAAATTAATAATATATATCCTGTATCATTAAGGGAAAAAGGATGGGAGAGAAAGATCTTCAACAGTAATGTTATTATCAATCTGATAGGAAAAACATATTCTGATTTAGCCTCTAAGGAAGATTATTATTATGCAAATGTCGAAGTTACTAAAATAGTTTTTCGAGAGTTTGTTAAATCTTCATCAGAACTATTTATCCATATAAGCTCTTTAGCAGCTCTGGAAGAATTTGAATCTTTTCGGACATTAAAGGAAGATGATGTTTGTTATCCTAAATCCGCATATGGATACTCAAAACGAGCTGCAGAAGAATGGCTCTTAAGTCAAGTTTTGCCAATTGGCAAGAAAATTATTATCCTGCGGCCACCAATGGTACATGGTCCTGGAGACAAGGGGAATTTGAGTTTGCTATATAAAATAGTAAGGAAGGGAATGCCATATCCATTAAGTTCATTTGACAATAAGCGATCCTTTATTGCTATTGACAATTTTTGCTTTTTTATTGAGCAAATAATTAGAAATCATTCACGTATGGAATCTGGTATTTATCATATTGCTGATGATGAGCCAGTTTCAACTAAACGGATTATAGAAATTATAAAAGAAGTAACAGGACGGAAGGTAATAAATATAAGACTACCTAAGATGGTTGTTCACGTGATCGCGAAGCTAGGGGATGTTCTACCATTTCCATTAAATACTAGGCGTTTAAAAAAAATGACCAGTGATTTATTGGTGTCTAATAATAAAATAAAAGAAGCCCTTGGTATAGAAGAACTACCTTTAACAGCGGAACAAGGTATAGAAAAAACAATTCGATCTTTCGAGATTCGTGCTCAGAACTATTAGTCAGATGAAATTTACTTTGGTAATAAAAATTAGAGAATAAAAGATTTTAATTAAAATACGAAAATTCATGTTATACATTATTATACTTATTGGGCTGTTTGCTATAGAGCTTTTTTACTTTAAATTAGCTGATCGTTTTAATATTATAGATAAGCCAAACCAACGTTCTTCCCATAACTCAGTTACACTTCGAGGTGGAGGTATTATTTTCTATGTTGGAGCTATGATCTATTTTTTAGTTTCAGGTTTCCAGTATCCTTGGTTTTTTTTGGGGCTGACCTTGATGTCTATTGTTTCCTTCTTAGATGATATCTTTACTTTATCCAATAAGATTCGTCTGTTTATTCATTTTACGTCAGTGTTATTAATGGCATATCAATTGGATATTTTCAATATGCCATGGTACTATTTGTTAATAACTTTTATCGTTGTTGTTGGCGTAATTAATGCGTATAATTTTATGGATGGTATTAATGGAATTACTGCCTGTTATAGTTTGGCTGTTGGAAGTTTATTGTTAATTGTAAATCGGGATATTGGATTTATTGAGGACCGATTGTTAATTTATGTCTTACTTGGGGTAATAGTGTTTATGTTCTTCAATTTTAGAACTAAAGCAAAGTGCTTTGCTGGTGATGTAGGATCTGTAGCAATTGCCTATATTTTATTATTTGCACTTGGTGCCTTAATATTGAAGACAGGTAATCTTATCTACATCTTTTTTTTGCTTGTCTACGGTATTGACGCAGTTTGGACAATTATTCGCCGTATATATTTGAAGGAAAACATATTTGAAGCGCATCGTTCGCACCTTTACCAATTTTTGGGTAATGAGGCTGGGCTGAACAAGCTTCTGATTTCCTTTATATATGGTATGTTGCAATTTGGAATAGGTTATCTAACTATTCAATTTGCAAATAGAGAGCGACCAGCGCAGCTTATTTTTGCCTTCTCATTATTACTTGGATTAAGTGCGGTTTATCTAGTACTGAAAACTTATATCATTAAGAATTTTGTGACAAATAAATAACTTATGAACAAAATAAATAAAATTCAAGGCGGAGTATCTGAAGATCACCGCGGATTGATACGATTTGTCAATGACTTTGATATGTCTGAGATTAGACGTTTTTATATTATTAAAAATGCTAATACCGAATTAATCCGTGGTTGGCGTGCGCACCGTATTGAGCAACGTTGGTTTTATGTCTTATCAGGCTCATTCTCTGTGGATTTAGTAGAAATTGATAATTGGGAAATGCCAAGTTCAAACCTGCCCATTAAAAAAGAGATATTACATGTGGACCAAATGAAAGTATTGCATGTGCCTCCAGGCC
>RCUH01000946.1_pt1 | contig 24521 bp, 17 predicted proteins | sample 2166191 | NCBI WGS metagenome assembly RCUH01 (sample SAMN09932848, study PRJNA488358) | compost metagenome | feature: garden; material: soil; isolation source: compost soil in an enriched community after 214 h of incubation | place: Germany: Experimental Botanical Garden Goettingen | collected...
GGGCTCTCAATCTTAATTAATTTTTAACTTCGTCCAACTTTTGGGGTTCAGTCCAATTTCGGGATGGCTTTCTCATTTATGACTAACTTGCCTTCGCATCAGGCTTTTCCTCTCCAAAAATCCACCAGGCTTTTTTAGTTGATTGCGTTTTAAATATCTCAGCATCATCTTTATATTTTTTGATGTGGGCTACTACTTCGTCAACATCATCTGTAAATAACAATAAATCCATATCTTCTGGACTAATGGTTTTTTGTTCCATCATCAATTGCACATGCTCGTAAATATGCTGATGAAATTCTTTACCCATAATTACGACAGGAAATTTCTCTACTTTACCTGTTTGAATTAATGTAAGTGTTTCGAAAAACTCATCTAGTGTGCCAAACCCGCCAGGTAACACTACAAAAGCATAAGAGTATTTTCTCAGCAGTTCTTTCCTCACAAAAAAGTACTCGATGTTTACAGATGTATCTAAGTAAGGATTTTCGTGTTGTTCGTGAGGTAAAACGATGTTACAGCCTACAGATAAACCTCCTGCATCCTTTGCTCCTCTATTTCCAGCTTCCATAATCCCAGGACCGCCACCAGTCATAATAGCGAAACCCAATTTGGAAATTTCTGCAGAAACTTTGCGGGCCATTTCATAATAAGGGTGGTCTTCCTTAAATCTGGCAGAGCCAAAAACAGTAACACATGGCCCCACAAAATGTAGTTTCCTAAAACCTTTGTAAAATTGGTAAATGATTCCCAAAACATATTTCAGTTCTCTGAACCTAGTTCTCGCACCTTTAAAAAAACTTACTTCTTCTCTAACAAACTTATTCATCTATAAAATTTAAATAGTTTAACCACATAGAAACATAGGTTTTAAATGATGGTAATCTATATCTCTATGTAGTTTCTTTTTTGCTTACATTAAACAATGTATCCTAGTAAAACACCGGCAATAATGATCAATGCAGGACTAATCTTTGTAAAATTCAATAATAAAAACGTAACTACTACAATACCTAAAAACAGCCAATTTAGTCCAACTGGAGCAATCAACATAAAAAATGCAGCAATGATAAAACCCACACTTACCGCATTAATTCCAGATAATGAATGTTTAATTCTTGATACTTTTTTCAAGTCATTCCAAAAGGGAACAATGAAAAGTACCAATATCAATCCTGGGAGATTAATTCCTAAAACGGCAAGCAAACCACCTGTAACTTGACCTCCGATACCATATCCTCCATATTTCATCCCTAACGCACCAATATAACTCGTAAAAGAAAACGTTGGTCCAGGTAGAATTTGCTGAAACGCGAAGCCAGAAAGAAAGTCTGTTTGACCTAAATAGTGTTTCATCTGCACAAATTCAGTAAACATCATTGGCACTAATACTTGTCCACCACCAAAAATAAAAATACCGTTACGGTAAAAATTCTCAAATAACCTAATTGGCAAACTAAACGGCGAAGTTCTATTGATTAATGCTCCAAGCATAGCCATAAATAAAAGCACTCCAATAAAGTAACCCAGCTTTTTAGGATTGATATTCGCAAAAAGGCGAACTCTTAACTCTGTTTCTTCGGTAGGTGTTCCGATAGCTGAGGAAACTATACCACCTATTAATATTGCTAAAGGAAATACATACGCTTCCTTCAATACTAAGGTACCAACTAAAGCTCCTACAGCTAAAAACATAGAAACTTGATTGGTGAGTACTCTTCTGCCTAACTTGTAGGCGCCGTAAGCCACAATCCCTAACGCGATTGGGTGTATGTATTGCAATATTTCTACAAATTTGTCTTTTTGGTCTAGAAATGAATACCAAATTGCCGCTAATGTCATGAGCGCCGCAGAAGGTAAAATCCATATAAGAAAGGCGATGATAGCTAGTTTTAAACCTCCAACTTTATAAGCGATACCAACTAAAGTCTGTGTAGAAGCTGGGCCTGGTAATACTTGAGCTAAAGCATTTAATTCCAGCAATTCCTCTTCGGTAACAAAGTTGATGTTCGTTACAAAATAGCGTAGCAGCAACGACAGATGTGCCTGTGCTCCACCGAATGCGGTGAAGGTAAAATAGATCACATTCCTAATAAAAAATAGTTGTCGTTTAGCTATCAATAGTTTAACTGGTTAATTGTGGATATGGTTAATTGTAAACTGCAATTCGCTTATTTGAATAATTGTTATTTGATTATTGATCATTAAATAATTAACTGACTACTAACCCCTGTCCCCTGTTTAATCATCTTCATAATCCAAACCTGCGGCAGTATTGTAGGCTCCTTGTAATTCAGACAAGGCATGCATATCACGTTTTTGTCTCGCAGCCTGCATCCCTGTTTGATATGTTTTTATACTTTCGTCCTTCTGCCCTATTTTCTCATATAATTTTCCTAAATGATAATAGGTGCCAACATAATCTGGATGCTTTTCTGTTAGCTGAAGGTAATATTTCAAAGCATTTTCTGTATCGTTTTGAACATTATATTCAGTTGCAATCGCATACAGTATAAAACTATCGTTTGGATCGCTTTCTAAAAATTCAAACAATTTGGCTAATCGCTGGTTTTGCATTTTTAATCCCTGCTTTTTTAATTAAGTTTGTGTAATTTATTTAATGCCTAATACTTGCCAAGTGTTCATTTTCAAATGATATAAAACACTTATTTATATAAATTCTAAATTATACTATGAAAATAGAATTAGAATATATATTATTGCAATTATATTATGCAAGCATAACAATTTTTAACCTAAAAATCATTATGAAAATATTAGTTTGTATCAGTAACGTTCCCGACACGACGACAAAAATAACTTTTACGGGTGATAATACCGAATTCAATACGGCCGGTGTACAGTATATTGTAAATCCTTACGATGAAATTGCACTTTCTCGTGCTATTGAACTTGCCGAAGGCGGAAAAGGTACGGTTACTGTAATTAACGTTGGTGAAGCCGCAACAGATCCGACCATAAGAAAAGCTTTGGCAATAGGCGCTGATGACGCTGTAAGAATTAATGCAGCTCCAAGAGATGCTTATTTTGTTGCTACTCAAATTGCTGAGTATGCAAAATCTAATGAGTTTGATATCATTTTATGCGGTAGAGAATCTATTGATTACAATGGTTCTCAAGTAGCGGCAATGGTTGGTGAACTTCTAGATATCCCATCAATTTCTATCATTAAGAAATTGGATTATGACGGTTCTACTGCAACTATAGAACGTGAAATTGAAGGCGGCAAAGAAGTAGTAAGTGTTACTGGTAAATTTGTAGCTAGCTGTGCTGAAGGTACTGCTGAAGCTAAAATCCCTAACATGAGAGGTATTATGTCTGCAAGAACTAAGCCTCTTCAAGTCGTTGAAGCAGTTGCGGTAGAAGAAGTTGGTAAAATCACTAAGTTTGAAACTCCTGCTCCTCGTGGCTCGGTTAAATTAATTCCAGCAGAAAGTGCAGAAGAACTAATTGGCTTGTTACACAGCGAAGCGAAAGTAATATAGTTTTCAGTAGGCAGTTTGAAGTTTACAGTTCCAATTGCCTATCTAATCAATAATTAATTAGATTATCATCAAATATTCTCCTTTGGGAGATTTCAAATAGATTAATATGTCAGTATTAGTATATGTAGAGCAAGTTGAAGGAAAGTTCAAAAAATCTGTTTTTGAAGCAGTTTCTTATGCCAAAGCAATTGCAGACCAGCAAGGCACTAGTTTAAGTGCTATTTCAATTGGTAGCGTTGCAGACAGTGAGCTTAACGAGCTTGGTAAATATGGTGCAAGTAAGGTTTTAAAAGTAGAAGCAGACCAACTTAAGAACTTCGTAAATCAAGCTTATGCTTCGGTTATTGCCGAGGCTGCGAAAAAAGAGGGTGCAAATATTGTAGTGCTTTCTAACTCTTTCTCTGGAAAAGGTTTAGCACCTCGTATTGCAGTAAAACTTAAAGCAGGTTTAGTAGATGGTGCTGTAGAATTACCTACTACAGATGGTAGTTTCTCAATAAAGAAAACTGCTTTTTCAGGTAAAGCCTTCGCTATTGCAACACTAACCTCTGAAAATAAAGTAATTGCATTAAATCCAAATGCTTTTGGCGTAAAAGAAAATGGTGCTAGTGTGGCTATCGAAACTTTTAGCCCAGAAGTAAAATCTAGTGATTTAACAGCGATTGTAAAAGAAATTGTTCGTGCTACCAACAAAGTATCTTTACCTGATGCTGAAGTGGTAGTTTCTGGTGGTAGAGGTTTAAAAGGTCCAGAGAACTGGGGAATGGTTGAAGAGTTAGCGGATCTTTTAGGTGCCGCTACAGCATGTTCAAAACCAGTATCTGATGCAGATTGGAGACCACATTCGGAGCACGTTGGACAAACTGGTATTGCCATCAGTCCAAACTTATATATTGCTATCGGTATTTCTGGTGCTATCCAACATTTAGCTGGTGTAAGTTCATCAAAAGTAATCGTTGTAATTAATAAAGACCCAGAGGCTCCATTCTTTAAAGTGGCTGATTACGGGATTGTTGGAGATGCTTTTGAAGTAGTTCCGAAAATAATTGCTGCATTAAAGGCACATAAAGCTTAACTTTGTACAAGAGACCCTTATCGCTCACAAAACGATAAGGGTTAATTTTGTATATGAAGAAAGTAAAACTAGATATAGTAGGATTATCTTACAGCCAGACCCAATCTGGTGCTTATGCACTGGTACTCGGAGAAGTTAACGGAAGAAGAAGGTTGCCCATCATTATTGGTGCATTCGAAGCACAAGCTATTGCCATAGAGATAGAGAAAATGTCTCCTACCCGACCGCTAACGCACGATCTATTCAAGTCATTTGCTCAAGCTTACCAAGTAGAAATCACTGAAGTTTTAATTTACAATCTTGTAGACGGTGTTTTTTTTGCAAAATTAATGTGCAATAAAGATGGAGAGCAGATAGAAATAGATGCAAGAACATCTGATGCCATTGCCATTGCGGTTAGATTTAATGCCGTAATTTATACTTACGAATTCATACTTGCATCTGCAGGTATTGTGATAGAAGGTAATGATTTTCTTTTCCTAGAAAACATGGAAAGTATTACCAGCCCTCCTACTACTGAAGAAATTCAGTCTACTCCTGGAACTGTTTCCGGTTTCCAAAGTTTATCCATAGAAGAATTACAACAAAAATTAGAAAAAGCGTTAGCTGAAGAAGCTTATGAAAAAGCGGCTCGAATTAGAGACGAAATCAATAGAAGAAATGCTAGCTAAGTTATAGGTTGTAAGTTTTAGGTGATAAGTCTGCATTTTTCTATATATATAGCAGTAATAAAACCAAAAAATCCTATCTTCAAACCTTTCAAAACTAACTAAACAAAAGGTAAATTATTTATGAATATTAAGCTACGCTTAACCATCATGAGTTTCATGCAGTTTTTTGTATGGGCCGCTTGGTTAATTACCATCGCTAATTATTGGTTTGGCACTAAACAGTGGGATGGAGCCCATTTTGGAATCATTTTCGCCACTATGGGAATAGCGTCGTTATTTATGCCTACTCTAACTGGCATTTTAGCTGATAAATGGATCAATGCCGAGAAACTTTACGCAGTCTTGCATCTTTTATACGCAGGGGTAATGTTTTATTTACCGCAGGTGGATAATCCCCATACTTTTTTCTGGATCATCTTATTAGCGATGTGCTTTTATATGCCAACAATCGCGTTAAGCAACTCTATAAGTTACACTACCTTAAAAAATAGTGAGTTTGATGTAGTTAAGAACTTCCCTCCTATACGTGTATGGGGCACAGTCGGCTTTATAGTAGCTATGTGGGTAACCAATTTAACTGGTAGTAAGGCAAGTGCTAACCAGTTTTATATCGCTGGAGTGGGCGCTATCCTTTTAGGATTTTATTCATTTACATTGCCAAAATGTTTGCCGACAAGATCTGTTTCAGAAAAAGCAAATTTTGTAGAAAGTTTAGGTTTAGAGGCATTTAAGTTATTTGCCAACTATAAAATGGCATTATTTTTTATTTTCTCTATGTTTTTGGGAGGTGCATTGCAACTAACCAATGCCTATGGTGATGTTTTTTTAGATGAATTCAAACTATTTCCTATCTATGCGAATTCATTGGTTGTAAAATATTCTACACTAATTATTTCTATCTCTCAAGTATCTGAAACCTTATTTATTTTAGCTATACCGTTCTTTTTAAAACGTTTTGGTATAAAAAAAGTAATTGTGATTTCGATGTTAGCTTGGGTTTTCCGATTCGGATTATTTGCTTACGGTGACCCTGCTGGTGGATTGTGGATGATTATCCTATCATGTATCGTGTACGGCATGGCATTCGATTTTTTTAACATTTCTGGTTCTTTATTTGTAGAAACATCAACTACCGCAAAAATACGCTCGTCTGCTCAAGGTTTGTTTATGATGATGACAAATGGTTTTGGTGCTATTTTAGGTAGCTTGTTATCTGGTTGGATGATAGACAAGTATTTCACCAAATTCTACACAGATATTAAATCTACCGCAGATTTAGTTAATACTGATATTAATAACGAACACTTGCGTAAATTTTTAGGCAATAAAGGCATCGACGTTTTAGCAGATGGGAGTTTAAGCCGTGCTTTAGATGTTAAAGATTGGCACAACATCTGGTTAAGTTTCGCACTTTACGCCTTAGTTATCACCGTTCTATTTGCATTGATGTTTAAGCACAAACATACCCGTGCCGAAGAAGAAGCGATCAATAAAATCAGTCATTAATACCTCTCCATTTTAGAAGATGTCATCCGTTAAGCTTAGAAAAGAAAAAGATTGTTTGAACTGTGGTCATCATGTAGAAGAAACCTACTGCCCACATTGCGGTCAAGAAAACATTGAATTAAAAGAAGATGCATTGCATATGATTTCCCATGCCATTGCAGATTATTTTCATTTTGAGCATAAGTTTTTCGGAACGATTAAGCCCCTGCTTTTTAAGCCAGGTAAATTGACGGTAGATTATGTCGCTGGTAAAAGAGCTTCATTCTTACATCCTATCAAGCTTTACATTTTTATTAGTATCGTATTTTTCATCGTTATTTTTAGCGGAAATAAGAAAAAGGAACAATCTGCCGAAGCAGCTGCAGAAATAACCGAAAAAATAAAGAATGATACGCTTACCTCTAATTCTTTAAAAGAAGCCAAACAAATATTAGATTACATCCCGATTAGCAAGAGTAAAAAAGATAGTATTTTAAAAGAGGTGGAGAAAGATATTAAAGAAAATGGCACTTCTGCAGTTCACATTGAAACTTCTAAAAAAAAGAAAAAGAGATATAGCAAGATTATCGCTAACGAAAAAACGGTTGAGGAATACGAAAAGAATCAACGGGCTTTACCTAAAGAAAAACGTGATAATTTCCTTATCAATTATTTTACCAAGAAAACTATCGAGTTTAATAAATATCCAGATCCTATGGCAAAGATTGGTGAGGATCTAATTAAATACATACCAAAAATGATGTTCTTGCTCTTGCCGCTCTTTGCACTGATCTTAAAAGTTGTCTACATTAGAAAAGATCGATTTTATTACGAACACCTCATTTATTCATTTCATACCCATTCTGCTATTTTCTTAAGTTTCATTTTATTAAAAGGCTTAATATGGATAACCGGATTCGCAGTAGATATAAGTGGCTGGTTACAATTTGCCGTACTGATTTACGTGACATGGTACATATATAGATCGCTCAGAACATTTTATAGAAGTACAAGATGGGTTACAGTTTTGAAAATTTTCTTCCTAAGTTTCTGCTACAGTATCTTATTAACTATTTGTTTTCTGGGTATTATAGCTATTAGTTTTATCGGAGGATAGTTTTTCAATTCTTTTAGTCTTGCAACTCACAAACCGATAGAATTAAAAAACCTGTCTTTTAACTACAAAAACTATAGATTTTATCAGCTCTTCAATAACTTTTATTAAGGATTTGTTACGATAATATCTCCTTTAAAATTATTACCTTTGCGGCATTAAAAATGCTAGCATTAAATGAGCTTAAACATCCATTATCAAGAGAACTTTAAAGACCGTCACATTGCGCCAAATGAGGCCGATACTAAGGCAATGTTAGAAACTGTAGGTGTTAATTCTATCGATGAATTAATTGAGCAAACGGTTCCAGCAACCATCAGATTAAAGCAAGGTTTAAATCTACCAGCAGCAAAATCTGAGGTTGATTATCTGACTAGTCTGAAACAAACAGCTTCTTTAAATAAGGTTTTTAAATCTTATATCGGACAAGGATATTATGACAATATTACCCCTGGTGTAATTTTACGTAACGTATTTGAAAACCCAGGATGGTATACGCAATACACGCCTTACCAAGCAGAAATCGCACAAGGTCGTTTGCAGGCTTTGTTAAATTTCCAAACGATGGTAATAGACCTAACCGGAATGGAGATTGCAAATGCATCTTTATTAGACGAAGGTACAGCAGCGGCTGAAGCGATGTTTATGCAATACAGCTTGCGCAAAAAAGACCAAGGCAATAAATATTTCGTTTCTGAGGCAATTTTTGCACAAACTATCGATATTCTTAAAACTAGAGCTAATCCGTTTGGTATTGAATTGGTAATTGGCAACCACGAAACTTTTGAGCCTACGGCAGAGTTTTTCGGTGCAATTGTACAATATCCAGCTGGTAATGGCGAAGTTTATAATTACAGCAACTTAGCAACTGCATTACATGCGCAAAATGTTAAATTGACGGTAATCGCTGATTTGCTAAGCTTAACTCTATTGACTCCTCCAGGAGAATGGGGTGCTGATGTAGTAGTTGGTACAACTCAACGCTTCGGTATTCCAATGGGATTTGGAGGCCCACATGCTGCATTTTTTGCCACTAAAGACGAATATAAACGTTCAATTCCAGGTCGTATTATCGGTGTAACCATCGATAGCAACAATAACTACGCTTTACGTATGGCGTTGCAAACTCGCGAGCAACACATCCGTAGAGATAAAGCGACTTCAAACATTTGTACTGCACAAGCTTTATTGGCTATTATGGCTGGCTTTTATGCCGCTTATCATGGTCCAAAAGGGTTGAAGCTAATTGCCGAACGTACACATGGTTTAACCGTTTCGTTAGCAGAATCGGTAAAAGCAATTGGTTACCAAGTTAGCAACAATGCTTATTTCGATACTATTGAAGTTGAGTTAGCTGATTTAAAAGGTGCTATCCACAAAGATTGTTTAGATAACAACATCAACCTTAATTATAACGGTAGCAAAGCCATCATCTCGTTAGATGAAACTACCAACTTTGAAGATGTAAGCCTATTGGTTCGTATCTTCTCTAAAGTAAAGGCAATTGCTGCTGATAGCGTAACTGTAGTTGATAAAGTAAGCACTACCATTCCTACTTCGTTACAACGTAATTCTGAATATTTAACACACCCGGTATTTAATTCGCACCACTCAGAGCATGAGATGTTGCGCTATATCAAATCATTAGAAACTAAAGATTTATCACTTTGCCACTCAATGATTGCTTTAGGTTCATGTACCATGAAATTGAACGCAACTACAGAGATGATTCCAGTGACTTGGCCAGAGTTTAGCAAGATACATCCATTTGCTCCTGCCGACCAAGTTCTAGGTTACTACACTGTGTTTGATGAGTTAGATAAATGGTTAAGCGAAATCACTGGTTTTGCTTCGATGAGTTTCCAGCCTAATGCAGGTGCACAAGGCGAGTACGCTGGTTTAATGGTGATTAGAGCTTATCACCAAGATCGTGGAGATCACCACAGAAATATTGCTTTAATTCCTGCTTCGGCACACGGTACCAACCCTGCTTCGGCAGCAATGGCTGGAATGAAAATCGTTGTAGTAAAATCTACTGAGAAAGGTGAAATTGATGTAGAAGATTTGAAAGCAAAAGCTGCAGAACACGCAGAAAACCTTTCTTGCTTAATGGTAACCTACCCTTCTACTCACGGTGTATTCGAAGAAAGTATCATCGAAATTTGTAAAGTAATTCACGAGAACGGTGGACAGGTTTACATGGATGGTGCAAACATGAATGCACAAGTTGGCTTAACTAGTCCTGCTAATATCGGTGCTGATGTTTGTCACTTGAACTTACACAAGACTTTCTGTATTCCTCACGGTGGCGGTGGTCCTGGTATGGGTCCAATTGGTGTGGCAGCACACTTAGTGCCTTATTTGCCTGGTCATGCCGTGGTAGATATCGAAAAAGGAAAATCTATCCCAGCAGTATCTTCTGCGCCTTGGGGTTCGGCTAGCATCTTGTTAATTTCTCACGCTTACATCGCTATGATGGGTGCAGAAGGTTTAACCAATGCTACTAAATATGCGATCTTAAACGCCAACTATATGAAAGCTCGTTTAGAGCAACATTTCCCAGTGTTATATGCTGGTGCAAATGGTCGTTGTGCACACGAAATGATTTTAGATTGTCGTGGTTTCAAAAACTTCGGTATCGAGGTAGTTGATATTGCAAAACGTTTAATGGATTACGGTTTCCACGCTCCTACCGTTTCTTTCCCAGTTGCTGGAACTTTAATGGTTGAGCCTACAGAAAGTGAACCTAAGCACGAGTTAGACCGTTTCTGTGATGCTTTAATTGCCATCAGAAATGAAATTAGCGAAGTTGAAGCTGGTAGCTTAGACAAAGTAGATAATCCTTTGAAAAATGCACCTCACACTGCTGCTGTAGTTACTGGTAACGATTGGGAGCATTCATATAGCCGTCAAACAGCTGCTTTCCCATTGCCTTACGTTGCTGCTTACAAATTCTGGCCTTCGGTTGGTAGAGTAAACGATAGTCATGGAGACCGCTCTTTGATTTGCGCTTGCCCTCCGTTAGAAAGTTATATGGAAGAAGAAGCTTTAGCTTAAACTTTGTCATCCTGAGCCTGTCGAAGGATCTCAAAAAAGAATAAAACACTCAATAGCCTGGACAGATGTTCGGGCTATTTTTGTTTCGTTAAACGTTGTTATTTTGAGCTTGTCGAAACACCTAGATAACCGATAATAATGTTTTGAAAAGCAATAGCCGCATTTCATTTTAATGTTTGTCCTGCTGTCCGCTTTACTTCGGGCAAACACACAGGTTTGCCACTACGTGTTCGCTGCCATCAGGTTTATAAAACTTAAATCATTGCAATAAACTCAACAATATTTAGCCTGTAACCAACCTCATCGTTATTGCGTCCCATTGGAAACAATAACTTCAATGAAAAAAATCATATTAACTTCTTTACTTCTTCTTATTCAAGTAGTAGTCTTCGCTCAAAATCTAGATAAAAAAATAGATAGTCTCTTATCGAATGTTTTTACCGACACAAACGGCCCCGGTGGCGTGTTCATGATTGCCAAAGCGGGAAAGCCTATTTATCAGAAAGCTTTTGGCAAAGCTAACATTGAACTTGACGTCGATATGAACACCGAAAATGTCTTTCAACTTGGATCAATCACCAAACAATTTACAGCTATTGGTATTTTGATGCTAGAAGAGAATGGCAAGCTTTCGACAAACGATCCAATTTCAAAATTTATTCCAGACTATCCAAATGGTAAAAACATAACCATCCATCAGTTATTAAATCATACTTCTGGAGTCAAGGATTTTACAAAAATGAAGTCGATATCTCAAATTGCTCAAAAAGATTTATCGCCAAAGGAATTGGTAGATTTCTTCAAAAATGAACCGGTAGACTTCCAACCTGGAGAAAAGTTTGAATACAATAATTCAGGATATGCAGTTTTAGGTTACATCATAGAATTAGTTGCTAAAGAAACCTACCAAGATTATATTCAAAAGAATATTTTTGCTAAAGCTGGAATGCAGCACTCTCGCTACGCAAGTGATATCGCCATTATTCCAAATAGAGCCTATGGCTATCAGAAAAAATCAAATCAATTCGTAAATAAAACAAAGATCAGCTTCAGCATCCCATATGCATCGGGTTCGTTAATGTCAACTTTGGATGATATGTTAAAGTGGCAAAAGGCACTAAATCAGAATCTGCTTTTAAAAGCCAGCTCTATTCAGAAGGCATTTACAAAATCAAATTTAAACAACGGTGATGTTGTAAACTACGGTTACGGTTGGCATTTGCTAAACATCAATGGTATTTCAACTAGAGAACATGGAGGTAGTGTTTTCGGATTTAAAACCATGGGAGTTTATATCCCTAGCAAAGATATTTATGTAATTGGCCTAACAAATTGCGACTGTAATTCGCCAACTCAGGCAACAAGAGATATTGCTAAACTCTTAGTAGAGGCTTCGAAGTATTGAGATCTATTAAATAAAAATATAAAAGTGGGAAGTAAAGATTTACCTAAAAGACTTACGGAGTATCGAAGACTTCGTAAGTCTGCAATTACGTTTCTATCAAAGGAACTAATCCAAAGTCAAATCAATTTTCTTCAATAAATAGCTGTAATGATCCGCTACTTCCCCATTAGTAGTTTGTAATCGTTGCTTAACCAAAGTTCTAACTTTATTTAACTCTGAGATAGCTAGGGTTTCAACTTTAAACTGCTTATCGGTTCCTAATAAATCCATATATTGGAAATAAAGCTGATTTTCGTTCTCGACATTTTCAAATAATTCGAAGCAGTTATTGTCATTACTAAAATTGCTTGCAAATCCCTTTGCATTGGGCGCAGTTTTCTTTAATGCCGAAAGATTAATCAGTCTATCAACATACACCGCTTGTATTAACTGGTCATAATAATTAGGTGATTTTATATTTTCAGCAAATGCCACTGTTCTAATATCATTCAATAGATTGCCAGCACTATAGCCGTTGGTATTGTGTAAGCCATTATTTATTAAATGCACTAACTTACCTACATTTAAAAGTTCTGTTTGGAAGCTTTTCTTTACTAAACGCTCTACATAAGTGCTTACCGTTACAATTCGTTTTACGCTGCCAGCTTTTTCATAAATAATCATGTCCTTAGGCAAAGCATTTAACCATATAGGTAACTGACGATACTGCTCTAACATAAAAGCTACAGCTTCTTCATTCTGTTTTTTGGATGTAAAACGATAGGTAGACTGTGCTTGTCCTTGAACTGGATAGTACTGAAATGTGCCGCCAACCACGGCGCCAACATGGCCTAGATACCTGTTGTATTGATTTAATACCGCTACATACATATCTTCCAACTCGTCATACTTTGCCCCTGGCTCGTTCATCCAATTACGCATATTGCTCAAGATATAGCGAATGTTTTTCACACCATATCTACTGGCTTTAACCACATCGTCCCCTAAACTTTCTCTTTGCGAAGATGGATCACTTGCATTCACATCCCCCTCGGCAAACCTGTAGTTCGGGTCGTTAGCGTGCTTGGCAATCCACTGGTTAAGCATTTTAGTTTCTTCATCTGCAGTATTTGCGTCAATATTCCTGTATCCCCAATTGATGGCATATTTATCATATACACCTAGTAACGGAGGAGTTAGTTTCACTCCCTTATCTTCTGGTTGAGCTACGTAATTATTACGGGCATAATCCATAATTGATGGCGTAGTGCCATATTTTTGAGTAAACGAAGCAGAACGTAAAGAGTCCACAGGAAAAGCGTAAGAAGCGCCCATATTATGACGCAAACCTAAAGCATGACCAATTTCATGGGCTGCCACATAGCGAATAGCTTCCCCTAAAGTTTCATCTGATAATTTGCCCGAACGAACAGAGGGATCATTGGCTGCTGTTTGTGCAAATCGCCACTGCGAAAGAATTTGAAGGATATTGTGATAGATAATGACATCCGACTCTAAAATCTCACCAGAACGCGGATCAATTACAGATGGACCTTTTGCATTTGGAATAGCTGACGCCGTGTATCTAATTACCGAATAACGGATATCTTCGGCATTAAATTTCGGATCATTAGCAGGTACATCTTTGACAATGATGGCATTCTTAAATCCAGCCGTTTCGAAAGCAGGTTTCCAATCTTCTACCCCTTTTCTTATGTATTCCTTCCATTTTTGGGGAGTTGAACCATCCAAATAGAAAACAATTGGCTTTGCTGGTTCAACCAACTCACCTCTTTTCATTTTTTCTCTATCTTCTGGTTTTGGTTCCAATTTCCATCTGTTGATGTAAGCTTTACTGCCAGTCGCTTCGCTTTCATTAAATGTAGTGAAGGTTTTGGTGAAATATCCTACTCTATCATCTGCATACCTGCCCATCATTGGTTGTTCTGGTAGTAAAACCATCGATCTGTTTACTACAATAGAATAAATATCTTCGGCATTGGTGAAGGTAATTAAACTACGTACTTCAATATTTTTATCGAAGCTTTGTACACCTTCAATGTAAGACCGATCGGTTTCTACTTTATACTTTTTATCTGGAATACCCATTGCTTTTTGTAATGGATGCTGTGCGAATGGGCTAATATCTTTTACATCGGCAACAAAAAACTGTTGAATATCGATAATTGCATTTTTTCCATTTTTCCCTTTAGCCTTTATTGGAAACGACATCAATATGGGATCTAGAGTTTGGAGTGCTAAGGCTTTTCTGAAGTTGGTATCCGCTCCCGTAAATCTTAAAGCAATTCTTGAGGTCACTTTTCTTAGGTAGATATACTTACCATCTGGCGATTTATCCCATTGCAACATTAAACCAGGTTGTGCTCTTTCACCTGCCACCATTTGTTCAAAATCGCTGCTACTCATGGCTACACGAGTAGAAACCATCAACATATCGCGTTTTAACAAACTATCTGGAATTTCGAAAAAATAGCTGTTATTCGCTTTATGACTAATGAACATTCCAGTGTCGGAAACTACGCCATCTTTAAAAAATGTCTGAAAACTTTTGATACCATCTGATGCTGTTTTAGCAGTAGTAATTGCTGTATCTGTATTTTTTTTTACCTGTGCATCCGCTTGAGAGCAGATGCAAAATACCGTTCCTAATAGAAGGATTTTTATGTTATTGTACATAGAATTTCTTTTGTGTGGTATAACGTATCTTCGCTTTAAGATTGCTTTTCCGAATTTGATTCGGAAAAACAATGACGAAAATATCAACGTCATTTCGACTGGAGTACAACGGAATGGAGAAATCTTTTAAAGAAGATGTGTATCGAAAGATTTCTCCACTCGCTTCGCTGCGGCCGAAATGACGGTTTGGGGTAATTACTCGTAACCTGGATTTTGTTTACCAAATAAGTTGTTGCCTACCGTTTCCGATTCTGGTATCGGTAGAATGTGCTGGTTTACGTTAGTCACTGCTGGTTTAATTGCAGAAATCTTTCCGAAACGGATATTCGCAAACCAATCGCTTCCATTTTCGAAGCAAAGTTCTTTGATATATTCTGCGTGAATTTCGTCTAGCAGCGCTTCTGGAGTTGCAGCAGTAGAAACTCTAGGTACTCCCCAAGCCCTGCTCATAATAGTTTGTAACGGAAGTTTAGCATCTTCCAAAGGTGCATTAGAGCGTATTAAACCTTCCGCTTTGATCAAATACATTTCTGCCAAGCGAATAAAATAAGTTGGTGAAAATATAGTCGCGTTATTCACCTTAATAAGGTTATTCGTAGCTGCATTGAACGAGGCAGCCACTCGAGGATCACCTGTCATAAAAGTTTTTAACCAAGGACTTACAATAGTGGCATTGTTGGTGTAAGTAAACTTTTTACGATCAGCGACAAAAGTTACCGCATCTGTGGCACGCATAAAGATCATCTCTGTAGAAGAAAATCCAGTAGAAAATACAGCTGCGAAATTAGGACTCAAGCTACGTTTGTTATCTTTGATCACTTCATCTGCCAATGTAGCCGCATTTGCATACTCTCCTTTAAATAATAAAACACGAGCTTTTAATGCCTTAGCCGCAGTTTTAGAAAACAAAGTTGCCTTGGTGAAATCAGGAGCATTAGCTATCGCATAATCTAAATCGCTTATAATTTGTGTGTATGTTTCGGCAACCGTACTACGTTTAACGTGACGAGTCGTAAAGTCTATTGCATCAGTTCTTACAATCACTCCATACACGCTATTTATATTATAGAATTGCCCAAAATAACGCAAAGCATCGAAAGTTGCCATTCCTCTTAATGCCCTCGCTTGGCCTAGCATCTGGTCTCTTTCCGTAACAGATAGTTCTCCTTCTGGCAATTCTCCTATCAGTTGCATCACCCAATTAGTTTGGTTGATCATTTTATAAAAAGCTGTCCAAAAATTGTTTACGTTAGCAATTTGTGGATTAAGATTATTGTCTTGAAACTGAATTTCCGGCTGTATACTTCTACGCATAGTGCCGCCTAATACCGATGGTATTAATTCGGTGTGCATATAATAATGTTGGGCATGCAATAAAGCATAAGCACCATTAAGCAAGTTTCTAGCTCCTTCTTTATTTTTAGCCACGTTTTCAGGCGTAAGGTTGTTTGGAGGAGTTACGTTAAGTACGTCGGTTAATTTACTGCATCCACTAAGAATAAGGGATAGCACAAGTAGTTGATATATTATTTTCATTATAATTTCCTTTTAGATTTATGGATTAAAATGCTGCCCTGATACCAAAAGTGTAGATTTTTGCCAATGGAAAACGGCTATTGTCTAACCCTGTACTTAAATCGTTATTAAATAAATTTGCAGTTTCTGGATTTGGACCTGGATAATTAGTAATGGTAAATAAATTAGTAGCTGTGGCATTTACCTCTACACTCTTGATGAAACCAGTTTTAGCGAGGAGCGCTTTCGGTAAAGCATAAGCCAAAGTCACATTTTTTAATCTTAAAAACGAGCCATCGTAAACGTAGAAGCTAGAAATTAGATTGTTAGAATTTGGATCACCAAAAACTGCTCTAGGAATATTGCTAGGTGCATCTGGTCTCCAGCGATTCAAGGCTAAGTCCATTTTATTTTCACCTGCTGCTATGTTAGTATAGTTTACGTTAGTAGCTAGCGTGCCCCAGCGTAAGTCGTTCCCAACTGAATAGGTAAATAGTGCATTTAGGGTAAAACTTTTATATCTGAATGTATTGGTGAAACCTCCAGCCAAATCTGGCAACGCATTGCCAATTACGGTTTGGTCGTCAGAGGTGATTCTTCCATCACCATTCAAATCTCTAAATTTGATATCCCCTGGTCTGGTGTTAACATTCTGATAGACTCCTGTAGTAGAACCTGCATTTAAAGCGTCTAATTCTGTTTGCGATTGTATCAATCCATCGGCTACCCTACCATAAATTAAGCCCATTGGCTCACCAATTCTTAAGTTGTAACCCGATGATGGCGGAGAAATATTTCCGGTGGCTGCATTAAGGAAATCACTGTTAAGTGAAACCAATTTGTTTTTATTGAAAGCTGCGTTTATGGAAAGGTTCCATTGAAAATCTTTTGCCTTAATGATGTCTCCATTTAAGCTAAATTCTAAACCTTTATTTTGTGTACGACCAAGATTGGCGATAGTTTCAGCAAAACCTGTGCTGCCTGGCAACATCACCCTAAACAATAGGTCTTTGGTATCTTTTACGTAATAATCTACTGTACCGCCTAAACGACCTTTAAAAAGTTCGAAATCTAGACCAATATCAGTTTGTGTAGTTAACTCCCATCTTAAACGACTGTTGCCTAGCTGATTTTGAAGTACTGCTGGTAAACCACCATATTGATCTGCTTGAAAAAGTGTGCGCCATTGGTATGGACCAAAGTTCTGCTGACCAGTTAAACCAATGCTGGCACGTATTTTTAACTCGTTTAAAAACGTAACATCCTTCAAAAAATTTTCTTCCGATAATCGCCATGCTCCCGATGCAGTTGGGAAAAATGCCCACTTGTTTTCTTCCGCAAATTTTGACGAGCCATCGGTACGAGCAGATATACTTAACATGTACTTTCCTTTGTAAGCGTAATTAGCACGGCCGAAAAAAGATACTAATCCACTTTGTGTTTTATTGCCCCGAACAATGAAATTGCTACTTGCACTTGAAAGATTGTTTAGGATATCATCTTGCGGAAATCCCATTGCGGAAGCTGAAATAAATTCATTATTATCGCCCTGCCAAGAAGCTCCTAATATACCGTCTATCGAATGTTCTCCAGCGAAAACCTTGTTATAGTTTAAAGTATTTTCCCATAAGTGAGAAAGAAACTGACTACTACCCTGCTGACTAAAACCAGATCCGTCACCTGTTGCCCTAGCCCAACCACCTAATGCCGTTTGGCTTGGGTAAAAACTATTTAGTGAGCCGTTATTATAATTTATCGACAAAGCTGAACGTAGCTTAAAGTCTTTAGCAATAGTAGCCTCACCATATATAGAACCGAATACTTGAGCGGTTTTATTAGTGTTACTCGCTTTCGATAAAGCTACTGGATTTTCTTGGGCCCAACCTTCAGAAAATGTGAAAGTTCCATCTGGATTATATACTGGCAAATCTGGACGGAAGGTATAAATACGGCTTAGCAAAAGTGGATCTGGAGAGGTCTGTTTTGAAGAGGACAGATTTAAAGAAGTACCAAGCTTTATGTATTTAGAAGCAGCAATATCGAGGTTTACTAAAAAATTATATCGGTTAAAATTAGCATTTACAAAAGTACCATCTTGGTTTGTTGAACCTAAACTTACGTAATAATTTGCCTTATCGGTTGCGCCACTTGCTGCTACGTTAACATTCCTAGAAAGCGCACTTTCGGGGCTTACTTCTTTTTCCCAATTAGTGTCTGCGTTACGAAAATAAGTACCGTTTTTAATTTGCTGCACTTGAGCTGCTGTAGAGGTAGAATTATTTGCAGCCTCTGTCCAAATCTCTTTAAATTGTGCTGCGTTTAATACTTTCTGTGTTTGCGCTTCTTGTAAGCTAAAAGTAGTATTAAAAGTGTAGCTAGGTCCGGTCTTTGCACTTCCTTTTTTTGTAGTAATTACAACTACACCATTTGCAGCTCTAGAGCCATAAATAGCAGTAGCAGACGCATCTTTTAAAATAGTCATGCTTTCAATGTCGGCTGGGTTTAAGTTATTTAAAGGCGAACTTAAACCTTGATCAATTAGGTTAGAATTGAGTACGCTGCCATTATCTGGAATATTTCCTTCGGCTACTACGGGCACTCCATCTACTACATATAACGGTTGATTGGACCCCAGTAAAGAGGACGCTCCTCTAATACGAACTCTGGTTGCTGCACCAGGTTGACCGCTTTCCTGAACTACCATTACTCCGGCCACTCTACCTTGTAGCGCTTGTTCTACATTAATCGTTGAAGGCAGATCTTTGATAGCATCACCAGAAATAGTAGCCAATGAACCCGTAACATCCTTTTTCTTCTGAGTACCATAGGCTATGATTACCGTTTCTTCTAACTTGCTAGTGCTCATTTGTAACGTAATGTTGATATTGTTTAATTTACCAACCGTAACTTCACGAGTGTCAAAGCCTATATAACTAAAAACGAGTATTGTATTTTCATTAGGAACAGTAATCGAGTAATTACCATTCTGATCGGTGGTAGTTAAAGTTCCGCTTCCTTTAATTTGTATGTTTACTCCAGGGAGTGGTAAGCTATTCTGGTCTAAAACCCTTCCAGTAATTCTAATAGCTTTAAAAAAATCTCCAATAACATCAAAAAATCCCTTTTGCTGGTCGTATACTACCACTGTTTTATTTCTAATAGCATAGGTGAATTTCTGACCTTCAAAAACTTTTTTCAGGGCATTTTCGAACTCGCTGTTATTGAGTACCACATTAACTGGCTTAGCATTCTTAATGGTCGAATTTCCGTAAACGAAATCGTATCCACTTTGTTCGCCAATTTTTTCGAGCACATTGATTAACATTTGATTTTTCTCGTTCAGCGTAATTTTCTGCGCATAGGTATTTCCCTGCACTTTAAACACACTTACTAAAATCAATAAAATGAATATCCTCATCACTTTCCACAGTTTATACTGCAAGACGCACAGTCCTGTCAATTTTGACACGTAAATTTTATACATTTGTTTAGTTTGGTTGTTAGTTGATAATTGTTGTTAGTCCAATAAATGTTGAATGATAAATCAAACTTTCGCAGGTCCTGATTGCAGTCGGGGCCTGTTTTTTTGACTTACCGTTAAATGTTAGTCATTCGATAAAACGGTAATCCTCCTTCCTTCGGCTTTAAATTGAACAAATCCTGTGAGTTGGAGCGCTTCTAGTATTTTTGAGATAGGCTGCGACCTAGATACCTGTCCGCCAAAACGTTCTTTCGTAATTTCTCCTTCGTAAACTACTTCTACGTTATACCATCTGGCAATTTTCCGCATCAAGCTTTCGATATCTTCGTTGCTGAAAACGAACTTTCCATCTTTCCAATCTATTATTTCATTTGTTTTTACCTGCATGATTTGGATACCTGAAGCACTTAAAACTGCTTGCTGATTAGGCTGAAGTATTTTTTCCAATCCAGAAACAGCTGATTTCACCTTTACACTACCTTCCATTAAAGTAGTACGCACGGTATTTTCTTCAGAATAACTGTTGATATTGAAATGAGTTCCAAGAACTTCTACGATTTGTGCTTTCGTTTTAACCCTAAAAGGATGATTGCTGTCTTTCTTAACTTCAAAGTAGGCCTCGCCTTTAAGCTCAACTTCACGTGGGTGATCATTTCCAAAATCGGTGGCATATTGAAGAGACGATGCGGCATTCAACCAAACTCGGGAACCATCCGGCAACATCACCTGATAAGTTTGTCCGTTTGACGTAGAAAGTATATTTAGACCGTTGCCTGAATTTTGTTTTGAAGAAGAAGGCTTAATTTCATAAACCAGTTGACCATCAGCTGTTTTGTAAGCTACCAAACCATCTTGTCGTAACATTTCTCCCGACTTTAAACTTCCTAAATCTATCTTCCTCCCATCTGCCAAGGTTAATATTGCGGTATTTTTACCAGCCGCAATATCATTAGCCATATAAAAACGATTTGCATTGCCATTATGGTATAAAATAACGCCGAGAGTTATTAAAACAACAGCCGCCGCAGAAGTAATCCAAGTATATAACTTTAACGATTTAGTGTTTTTTACCGGTGCTTTTGACACATCAATTTGTTGCCACATCTTTTGTTGCGCAGTAAATAATTCGTCATCACCAAAACCACTGTTTCCATCCATGTTAAAGTGATGCAGCCAAATCATCAGTTGCTGTTCTTCTGTACTAGACAGATTTCCATTCCTCAATTTAGCGACTAACTCGTTTACCTTGACAATATCCATTTTGTTTTTTATGCTTGCTATAGTTATAACAACTCATCTTTGCAAAATGGGTACATGTAAAAAATAAAAATTTTGATTTTTCTTCTAACGAAGAATATACAGCACGTAAATTGCCAAGCCAAATTTATCTTTTAAGAGCCTAGCAGCCCTTTTTAACTGCGTTGAAACGGTATGTTCAGAAAGATCTAATTTTTCCGCTATGGCTTTGGTACTTAGAAAATATTGCTTTTTTAGCTGATATATTTCTCTCATACGTGGCGGCATAGCTTCGATTTCCTTTTCGATCATAGCCCTAATTTCTTTTTCACGTATAAGGAAATCAGTATCGTTACTTGTAGTTGCGGCACTATTGATTTGTTCTGTTTCGAACCGTTGCAGCACATCTTTGTGCTTATAGATATTTAAAACTTTGTTCAGCACTGCCTTATAAAGATAAGCAGACACTTGCAAGTCTAGCTCCAAATTGCTTCTTTGGTCCCAAAAGCGAATAAATACCTCTTGCACAACATCTTTTGCTTCTTCCTTATCTGCCAATTTTCGGTGAGCATAAATCAATAGCAAAGCACTATACCTCATGTATAACTCATAGAAGGCTTGCTCATTATTGTTTTTTATTTCAATAATAAGTTCGGCATCTAATAAGATTGATTTTGTTTTTTTGGTCATTGTGCTTTGAACAGCCTTATCGTTTAAGATAATAGTTTGCTGTTAAAAATAGGAAAACAAAATGGTTTTGATAACGGAAAAGAAAGTTTCCCAGCTTTGTTAGAATGCTTTAATCCATCCTGTTATATTTTCTTCGGTAGAAACCAATTGAAAATCTTCAAAATTACCCATCACTTTAACTGTTTGGCCAATAGTTAAATTAGCTTTTATTCCAGCCATTAAATTTGGGTTATCATATAAACTCTGATTAGCATTAGAAATTTTACGAGTAGTTAGTGGCTTTGTCTCTACTAAAGATTTGCTAGGAATGTAACCCAATTTTCCATTAGGTAGGGCTATTTTGTAATAATTACTGGAAGCCGCTAATACACGAACTACCGTATGCTGTTTCAATGTTTCTGTGCTAGCTAATTGTTGGTTTTCAGAAATGCCAACAGATTTATTTAAAGTTCTCATGGTCGAATTTAGCTTAGTAATATCGCTAGAGATGTTAGGCACTAAAGGAATTAATGGGTCTACAAAAGGCAGTGGGTCTATCGCTCCGTTATTTGTATAAATTCCGAAATGGAGATGTGGCGCTGTGGTTCTGGCATTTCCAGTATTACCCATCAAACCTAGCGTATCACCTAAAACCACTTCCTGACCATCAACTACCGTTTGTTCATCTAAATGCGCATAGTATAGAGTATAGTCTTTTCCTTTCGGACGAAACCAAACAACTTTACCACCTAGGTTATTTTCGTTTACACGAGTTACCGTGCCTTCCGATACTGCAACTACAGGTGTTCTTAGTGGAGAAAAAATATCTATACCTTCATGTTTACGCGTGTTGTTATCTCTGCCTACGCCATAGAAGCTCTGTATTAAACGTCTATTCGCAGCCTTTAAAGGAAAAGCAAGTGATGGACCTAAAGAGAGCTCAAGCGTATAAGAACCACTGCCCAACAACTCTGGCTGTAGGCGTAAAAGGTAATCTCCACTCCTGTTTGCTTCCAACTGTAAATCTCCTCCTAAACTGTCGGCAAAAGCCAATACCTTAAACTCTCCATTTTCTTTCTGCTCCCATATATCCATGTAAATAGCAAAATTATGTATAGACTGCTTGCTCAATTTTGCTGTCAATAATTGCCCTCTTTCCAACTTAAACCTAAAACTTGCACCATCAACTTTATCAGCTGCAAAATAGCCCGTCTCTTTGTAAGGAACTTTTATACCCGACGCTGATTGTAATAAGCTATTTGCTTTTGTAATCCAACTGCCGCCCATAGTACTTTTGTCCAAACCAGCATTCAATAATCTTCTTTCGTATTGCGCATGTGGCGAAGACGGTTTGAGCAAATTAAACGGACCGCTTTTACAAGCATATAAAACACTGATCAGTACCAATAAATAATATGGCGTAAATTTCATATTGATTATTACTTGTTAATTTTTACTGCTGGAGTTAAAAGTATATCTACCATGTGCGGTAAAACAGATACATCCCAAGTGTGAAATGCAGTTTCCTTTAACTCATCATCTACGTGGATATCTTTATTTTTCCAAGCTATTTTTATGCTATTTACCGATATTGGTTTAATAGGAAAATTTGGCTTTTTACCTGCAATTATTTCTTCCAAATATTTAATAAGAATGGGACGTTGCTTGGCTTTTACCAATACCAATTCTAACTTACCGTCTCCCGGATCAGCAGTTTTAGCTAATTCCAATTGTGGTCCTAATCTCGCAATGTTTAGTAGTTCAATCATTAAATAATCTTCGGTAGTTTCTTTGCCATCTAACAATATGGTAGCTTCTACAGGTTCATAGTGTTTTGATAGATGCAGTAATGCATTTAAAGCATGTAAAACTTCATCTTCTGGCTCTTCAGAAGTTGAGCTTGGTTGGTCGTCCATCCATTTGATAAGAGCCGGAAATAGACCAAAACCAAACGATTCGATAAAATATTCTTCATCTTTTCGAGTTCTTGCCAGTCCAACATCTAGTTTTTGTAGATTTTCCAGCTTCCAACTCTGTGCATTTTCACGCAAATTATCGCTAATAACTAAAGAACTTGCAATATTATTGGCCGTCCCTAATGGCAAAATAGCGATGGGTCTTTTATACTTCAATTTTTTATCTAAAAGATTGAGTATAGCTTTACGAACAGTACCATCACCACCAGCAACAACAATATATTTTGCATCCCTAGCTATCTTTTTGAATATTTTCTTCTTGGAAGAAGTATAGTTACATCGATAACCTTCGGCTTTTAGCATTGCTATCAAATGCTCACTTTCATGCTCTTCTGCACCAGCGGTTGGATTGTGCAATAACTCAATTTTTGTCTGCTCTATTTTCATCATTTCTAATCTATTTTCATTTAGTGTCAACAATAAGAGCATTCTAATAGTTTTTAATATATGACTAATAATAAATGAGCTAGCGCTTTAGAATGAGATGATGCTATAGCTAACTCAAAAACTTTACCATAAAATAGAATTGAAATGAATATACTAATCACTAATGATGACGGCATTTACAGCCCAGGAATAGCGGCTTTAGCACAAACAGCAAGACAGTTCGGAACCGTTAGAGTGGTAGCTCCAGATGTAGAGCAATCTTCTATGG
>RCUH01000951.1_pt1 | contig 24346 bp, 19 predicted proteins | sample 2166191 | NCBI WGS metagenome assembly RCUH01 (sample SAMN09932848, study PRJNA488358) | compost metagenome | feature: garden; material: soil; isolation source: compost soil in an enriched community after 214 h of incubation | place: Germany: Experimental Botanical Garden Goettingen | collected...
TTAAGATTGAATTTGGTTTTAGATCGTTTTCCAAAGGGATTAGCTTAAGTGTGATTTAACTGCAAAGTGTGCGTATTTATTTTTACCGCAAAGTTCACAAAGGTTTTACGCAAAGTGCGCAGAGTTTTTTTGAGAATCATTAAAATGAAAAGTTCACAAAGATTTGTCTAGACAAAGTTTTTATAGATAAAGCTTTGCGAACTTAAAATATAGACTCCGATTCGTCTAGAAATAAAAAACCTTAGCGCACTTTGCGTTAAAAAAAATCGAAACCTGAAACAAAAAATATCATGGAAGTAAAGAAACCCCAAAACATAGACGAATATATCGGAGCATTTCCTAATGATGTTCAGGAGATTTTGGAAAAAGTTCGAATGACAATTCAGAAAGCGGCACCCGACGCTAAAGAAAAAATCAGTTATTCGATGCCAGCTTTTGAGCAAAATGGCATTGTGGTTTATTTTGCCGCGTTTAAAAACCATATTGGACTTTATGCTTTACCAAGCGGACACGAAGCTTTTGCAGAAAAACTTTGTAAATATAAATCTGGAAAAGGCTCTGTTCAATTTCCATTAAAAGACCCAGTGCCTTATGATTTGATTACTGAAATTGTCAAATTTAGAGTAAAAGAGAATCTTGAAAAAGTGAAAAAGAAATAATTTCAAATCCTATTTTCTTATCAATTACAAAAACTTATTTAATGAAAAAACTAAATCTTCTTTTTTTACTTTTTACCTTTTTTATAAGTCATTGGGCTATTGCTCAGGAAGAAGCTGCAATTGAAAAAGAAATTTTAGAACTTCACAAACCCACAAAAAAAGTTCGTGATTCAATCATAAAACTACAAAAAGAAGTGTATTCAAAAATTGAAGTTGAAAAAGACTCCATTATTAAAAATCAATTAAACCTCCGTTTAGATGAATTAGAAAATGCGAAGGATCAAAATGATATTGAAGAATTAAAACTTGATTTTGTTTTTGCTAAAAACCATCCTAATTCGTACCGTGCTTTACAACTTATACGAGTTCATGTTACTCGTTTTATTGGAATGAACTTTTATGACACCTTTGTAGAAGTTTTTCAAAATTTTACGCCAGAAATAAAGAATTCTGAAAAAGGACAAGAAATGTCCGAAAAACTGAAATACTTTAAACAAAGCAAAGTTGGAAGTATAGCACCCGATTTTAATTTGAAAGATATTAGTAACAATGCCATTTCACTTTCCGATTTTAAAAATAAGGAATACGTTTTAATTGATTTCTGGGCTAGCTGGTGTGCCCCTTGCCGTGAAGAATTACCATATATTAGAGAATTGTACAAAAATTATAAATCGCTTGGTTTTGAAATTATAAGCATTACAAAAGATGAAAAATCTGATGCTTGGAAAAAGGCTATTGTCAAAGATAAAATCGAATCTTGGAAACACATTTCGATTTTAGAAAATAATAGTTCTATAGACAAAGATTATTTCGTTAGCGGAATCCCTCACAAAGTTCTTATTGATAAAAACGGCATTATTATTGGGAAATGGAAAGGCAGTGGAGAAAACAATAAACATGATTTACAAAAGCTTTTAAAATCGATTTTTGAAACAGAATAACTTACAAAGATGAATTTAACTGAACACTATAACCAACTTTATAAAACTTCTTCTGAAATCATTTCGGCAGGCAAATATTCTATCGATTCTGAGCTCAAAAACGAATTAGATTCCCGTTTTGGAATTACATTACTTATTCGTCCAAATGATGAAATTAAAGCTAATATTCAAACTTTCATTAGTGAATTAAAAAAAATAGAACCAGAACAGTATTTTTATCCTGATTCAGATATTCATGTTACAGTAATGTCGATTATTTCTTGTTCGGAAAATTTCTCATTAAATCAAATTTCACCAAACGAATATATCGAAGTTATTTGCAGAAGTTTAGTTGATGTTGATAAAATAAACCTTCATTTTAAAGGAATAACTGCTTCTCCTTCTGCAATTATGATTCAGGGATTTCCAAGTGATGAAACGTTGAATAATTTACGAAACAGACTTCGTGAAAATTTCAAAAAATCCGAATTACAGCAATCTATAGACAGTCGGTATGAAATTTCTACCGCACATTCTACCATAATGCGCTTTCAGGAAAAACTTCAAAATCCGAAAAAATTAATAGAAACAGTAGAAAAATTCCGTGATTATGATTTTGGTGAATTTGATGTCAAAAATTTAGAATTGGTGCATAATGACTGGTATCAGCGTAAAAACACCACGAAAGTTTTAGGAGATTTTGGATTGAGGTAATTTGTTTTCTTGCCACTAATTTCACGAATTCCCACTAATTATTATTGAATTAGAAAGTAAAATAAATTCGTGTAAAACCTGTCAAAATACTGCTTATTTAAATTTTCCGAAATGCCATAAAACTCCTGACGGATCGTGCAAAAAACATTCGCTTCCCCAATCCAAATATTTTATTGGAGTCAATTTTACTCCTTCGTATTTTTCGGGAAGTTTTAAAGCTGAAAGTTCGCTATAATAACGTTCAACATCATCAACTTCGACAAAAATCATGGTATTTTCGATCCAATTTTTATCATAATAATCTTGAAGATAAAAAGCGATTTCTCCCGTTTTAAATACAGCCATTTTTGCATCTAAAACCGTTTCTTCAAATCCTAAATCGCGATAAAAGTTTCTTGATATTTTAAAGTTTTTTGAACCTATAAAAGGTCTAATTGATTTGATTTTGCGATTCATACAATTAAATTTAGTTTACGAAAACCATTCAACTCCATTATCAAGCCTAACGAGAAAATCAGTAAATGAATTTCCTATTTCAACATGATATTTTACATTTAAATCAATAAAAGGAGAAAGAATAATTTTTACGGAACCGTCATCATCGAATTCAATTCCAATAAATTCCCCACTTCCATTTGTACCAATAGCTAATGTTTGTGGTAATTTTTCAAAAATATGATACTCTAAATTAGCATCAATAATTTCTTCCAAACTCCAAAGTTTTATAAATTCACTTCCAATAAACTGATCTATTCCAAGATAATTTTCAGCATAAAAAACATAATCTTCAGGAAGATCGAATTTTAAATGGACTTGAATATCTTCAATTTCCACTGAAGATTCTATATCTCTTTTAGGAAAATCATACTTTCTTAAAATCTCATGTAAAACCTCCATTTACTACAAATTTATGTCGTTATAATAAATTAAAAACCATTTGTTTTTGATCAGTTTAAATTGTCTTTCTACTTCAAAACCGCTGTTCGGAATCCAAAATTTTTCTGTTACTAAAGTATCGGTTTTTAATAATGAATGCTGATACTCTCCTATTTCAGTTTTTTCGGCAACCGGAATTGCTTGAAACTGCCAGTTTTTTCGTGTCCAATTGTATTGCTCAAAACCAGAAACGTGCTTTCCTTCAATAGGAAAATCAACTCTTGAAACTTGAAAAAGAGAATCTGAATGAAATTTTTTATTGAATTCTTCAAAATTTTCAGGCTGTTCTTCTTTTGCAAATTTTACGACGCTATCACTCTTATGATAATTTAAATCTGATTCTTGTTTTACTTTACTTGTACAGCTCAAAAAAACAGAAGTAAAAGCAAAAAAGAATATTGTGCCCGAAACTTTCATAAAAATGAAATTTAATTCTTCTTCAAAATACTTCCAATACCTCGTCCAATCTGCTCTATGGCTTCGATTCCTTTTGTTAAAGGCGATGATGTAAAATCTTCGTATGCATCCATTGAACTTTCTTTTCTATCGTCTTGCGGATAAACCAAAATCACATTGTTATCGTTGAAATGTTTTTCAAACTTCTGTGGCAGTTTATCAAAAATGGATTGATACGAAACAGAACCTTTTCTTGAAAGATTAAAAACTACCAAATCGGTTGTTTTTATTTCGTCTGAAATATTTTCAAAATCTTCCCAATCCGAGACATTTTTGAATCCTAATTTGGCGTTCAATTTCAAATTATTAGCAATCTGCTGAATGGTTTCGTGAGTTTTGTATTCGGCATAAACCGCAATTGGAATACTCAATTCTTGTGATAAACGGCATATTTTCTGAAGCAATAAATGAAATCCAACACCTCTCTCAGAAAATGGAGGGCAAATAAAAACCAGTCTTTTTTCTTCGATAAAATTCTTCTGAAATCTGCAGATAAACAGATTCTTATCAACATTATTAATTATTGAATCTACGTTTTCTCCAAAAATTTTATCAATAAATCCTGTTTTTCTCGGCCATCCGACAATTACAATATCAGACATGATTTCTTTTGAAGTTCTCGCAATTCCACTCGCTGGATTATGGTCAATTCTGGCAATAGTATTGATCTTAACTTCTGAAGCTGACCCCTGAATAACAAATTTATCAGCTGCTTTTCTGTATTTTAAAATATTCTTTTCTGCTTGATTATTGTTAGGAACAATGGTCAATAAAGTAATCGGATTAGAGGATTTTTTATCTTTTATCAGAAGTGCAAAATCCAACAGACTGGCTGCTGCAGAAGTTTTGGCCAACGGAATCAAAATATGTTCATCTAAAATTTGATCTCTTCCGGTATCTTCAGGTGAAAACTCTTCTTCACAGATTGCGATTTTCTTCGCTGCTTTTTCGGTTGCAAACGAAGCAACAATGCATGTAATCAGAATCAGAATAATGGTACCGTTTAAGATATTTTCATCTAAAATTTTAGCTTTATAACCAACCAAAATTACCGCCAAAGTTGCCGCTGCGTGCGCACTGCTCAACCCGAAAATAAGCTGTCTTTCGGTTCTAGTATATTTAAAAACAATTTGAGTAAAAAATGCCGCAATCCATTTACCAAATATTGCCACAACACTTAAAGTTCCCGCTACAATTAATGCTGTTGGTCCGCTCAAAATAACACTTACATCCACTAGCATTCCCACAGAAATCAAGAAAAATGGAATAAATAATGAATTCCCGATAAACTCAATCCTATTCATCAAAGCTGAAGAATGTGGAATCAGCGGATTTAAAGCTAAACCTGCAACGAATGCCCCAATAATCGGCTCTACTCCAGCAACTTCTGCCAAAAAGGCTGCAAAGAAAACCACTGAAAGCACAAAAATATAATGGGCGTGTTTTTCGCTTTCCAGTTTCTTAAAAAACCATTTTGCAATACGTGGAATAATCATAAACATTATGGCAGAGAAAATAGCTAAAGAAACGATCAGTTTAACCCAAAATGCTTGATTTAAATTTCCCTGACTACTTCCCATAATTACCGCCAGAATAATTAAAACTGCTGTATCGGTCAAAATAGTTCCGCCGACTGTAATAGCAACCGCCTGATTTTTTGCAATTCCTAATTTGCTCACAATTGGATAAGCCACCAAGGTATGCGTTGCAAACATACTTGCTGTTAAGAAACTAGCATTAAAATCGTATTGAAGCAAATAAAAGCAAACTGGAAATCCTATCGAGAGTGGCAGAATAAAAGTAAAAAGGCCAAAGAGCAAACTCTTATTTCTATTGGCTTTAAACTCATTCATGTCCAATTCTAGTCCTGCAATAAACATGATATACAAAAGCCCAATTGTCGAAAACAAATCCACTGCTGAGTTTTTTGCTAAAATATTTAATCCATGTGGCCCAATAATAACACCCGAAATAATAAGTCCGATAATTCCCGGAATATTAATCTTTTTAAGTAAAATCGGCGAAAGCAGAATTATAAAAAGTATTAACGAAAAAATCAATACGGGGTTGCTTAAAGGTAATTCAAATTCTTGTAATAGATGTCTGAAAAATTCTATCATATGGTAACTTTATCTTCTTGTGGCATTGTAATTTGTAAAAAGACGTTTTTCAGAATTAAAACAAAATCCATGAAGTATTAATAAAAGAGAATCTAGCAATGTTGCTCGTTCTTCTACAAAAATACCGAAAAAAGACGAACTTTTTACGGAAACCGCATATTAAGGTTTTAAATTTATTTCGTTGCCGAATTATTAAATTTTAATATTTTTTTTAACAAATACGCAAGATTAACATTAAAAAATAAATCATCGTTGCATTATTCGATTATCTTTGTCTTAACAAAAATTGAACAATGGAAGAATGTATCTCTGTTTTTGATATGCTTAAAATTGGCGTTGGCCCTTCAAGCTCACATACTTTAGGTCCTTGGCGAGCTGCCGAACGTTTTCTTGAAGAGCTCAAAGACGAAGCAATTTTAGACGACATTACTAGAGTAAAAGTCGACTTATATGGCTCACTTTCTTTAACTGGAAAAGGCCACGCAACAGATCTTGCTGTTATGCTCGGATTGAGCGGACAAGATCCTGAATATATTCCTGTGGAAGATATTGCTGGAATTATTAAAAAGATAGAAATAACAAACGAGATCAATTTGGGGAACCAAAAAGTGATTCCGTTCTTTTTTCTTCAAGACATAGTTTTCAATAAAGACTTTCTTCCATTTCACGCAAACGGACTAAAATTTACGGCTTACAAATCTGACGATTCTGAATATGAATCTACTTTTTATTCTATCGGAGGCGGATTTGTGGTTAAAGAAGAACGTACAAATGCCAAAGAAAAGAAAGCTATAAAATGTTCATTTCCTTATCCGATTCAAAACGCAGCGGAATTATTGAATTATACCGTTACTGAAAACAAATCGATTTCTGAGATTGTATATCAAAATGAAATTTCAATGCGTCCAGAAGCCGAAGTACATTCGGAACTAATGCGTATTTGGAATACAATGCTGGAATGCATGTACATTGGATGCCACTCAGAAGGAATTCTTCCTGGCGGACTTCATGTTCGTAGAAGAGCTTTTGATATGCATCAAAACTTAATCGGATTATCTAATTATACCGATCCACAGAGCTGGCTGGAAGAAATCAGAAAAACCGAAGTTAAATTTCGTCAGATTTTAAAATGGGTTAGCTGTTTTGCACTTGCCGTGAACGAAGTAAATGCGTCTTTAGGACGTGTTGTAACTGCTCCAACTAACGGAAGTTCTGGTGTAATCCCAGCCGTTTTAATGTATTATATGGTCATTGAAAACCATAATGCAGGCGAAAAAGAAATTAAACAATTTTTGATGGTTGCAGGCGAAATTGGAAGTATCTTCAAGAAAGGATCTACTATTTCTGCAGCAATGGGTGGATGTCAGGCCGAAATTGGCGTTTCGTCTTCTATGGCGGCGGCGGCACTTTGCGAATTAATGGGAGGAACTCCTGCTCAAGTCCTTATGGCAGCAGAAATCGCAATGGAACATCATTTAGGTTTAACCTGCGATCCAATTGGCGGTTTGGTTCAAATTCCTTGTATAGAAAGAAATACAATGGGGGCCATCAAAGCCATAAATGCTGCTGAATTGGCTTTAGAAACAGATTCAAAAAATGCTAAAGTTCCTCTAGACAAAGTAATTAACACAATGTGGGAAACAGCAAAAGACATGAATTCAAAATATAAAGAAACTTCTGAAGGAGGTCTTGCAGTTGCCGTAAATATGGCTGATTGCTAAACATATTTTTTTAGCCATTCCCGATAGCTATCGGGAATGGTTAAAAAAAATCAAGGAGAAATCATTAAAGTTTTCATCAATGAAAACAACAAATTTATCATAAACTCAAACGCTGTTTTAGATCATACGCTGTCTGAAAAAGCTTTCATTGAAAAATATGGAACTTATATCTAAGCTTCTCTAAAACCACCTCACCATTACTCTATCATAATGGAAGACAGCCATTTCTGGTTAGAATTTAAAGACGGAAAACTATTTCTTGCCGAAATATTCTATTATTGCTGATTCCCATTCTACAATTATTCAATACTTTTACATTATCAAAAAAACAATAAAATGTCAGTAGCAAAAAAAGATTATAAAAGAATCACAACAAAGTCATTAATTGAAATGAAAAGCAATGGAGAAAAAATCTCTATGCTGACGGCGTACGATTATACAATGGCTAAAATTGTTGACACTGCAGGTGTTGATGTAATTTTAGTTGGTGATTCGGCATCAAACGTAATGGCTGGTCACGAAACAACGTTGCCAATTACTTTAGATCAAATGATTTATCATGCTTCTTCTGTAGTTCGCGCTGTAGAAAGAGGTTTGGTTGTGGTTGACTTGCCTTTTGGAAGTTATCAATCAGATTCAAAAGAAGCTTTGCGTTCTTCTATCAGAATCATGAAAGAAAGTGGTGCACATGCTGTGAAACTTGAAGGCGGAAAAGAAATTAAAGAGTCTATCAAAAAAATATTAAATGCTGGAATTCCAGTTATGGGGCATTTAGGACTAACTCCTCAATCTATCTATAAATTTGGTACTTATTCTGTTCGCGCTAAAGAAGAAGAAGAAGCTGAGAAGTTAATCGAAGATGCCCAAATGCTTGAAAAAGTAGGATGTTTTGCTGTTGTTTTGGAAAAAATTCCTGCAGCTCTTGCTAAAAAAGTAGCCGAAAGCATTTCGATTCCTGTTATCGGAATTGGTGCCGGAGGTGGTGTTGATGGTCAAGTTTTAGTAATTCACGATATGCTTGGAATGAACAACGAATTCAGTCCGCGCTTTTTACGCCGTTATTTAAATCTTTATGAAGAAATGACAAAAGCAATCGGACAATATGCGGCAGATGTTAAATCGAGCGATTTTCCTAACGAAAAGGAACAATATTAATGTTTTTAAGATACTAAGGTTCTAAGTTGCTAAGATTCTAAGGTTTCTTTTTTTAAGGTTCAAAGATGCAAAGCAACAAAGGTTCAAGGGTTTTATAAATTGCCTCCAGCTTTAGCTGGAGGTATCTTTTTTTTAGATCTCTAAAAGGCTTTAGCCAAATCTTTCCATATAATTCGAAATTCTCATTATGAAAATTATTTCTACTAAAGACAATTTACAAGTTTTACACGAAGACAATCACATTATCGTGGTCAATAAACGTGTAGGAGATATTGTGCAGGGAGATAAAACAGGCGACAAACCTTTGTCTGATGTTGTGAAAGAATACATTAAGGCAAAATACAACAAACCTGGAGATGTTTTTTTGGGTGTCATACATCGTTTAGATCGTCCAACAACGGGAATTGTAGTTTTTGCTAGAACCAGTAAAGCTTTATCACGAATGAATGAATTATTCAGTAATCGTGAAACACAAAAAACATATTGGGCAGTTGTAAAAAACAAACCAAAAGAAGCTTCTGCTCAATTGGTTCATTTTCTGAAAAGAAACGAAAAAAACAATACTTCAAAAGCACATTTAAAAGAAGTTCCTGACAGTAAAAAAGCAAGTTTACATTATACAATTATAAAAGAACTCCAGAATTATACGGCTCTCGAAATCAATTTACATACGGGACGTCATCATCAAATTCGTGCGCAGTTATCTGCAATTGGTTCACCAATTAAAGGCGATCTTAAATACGGTGCAGACCGAAGTAATCCCGATGGCGGAATTCATCTTCATGCCAGAAAACTAACTTTTGTACATCCTGTTTCAAAAGAGAATATCATAATTATTGCTCCTACTCCAGATGATTCGATTTGGAATGCTGTATGATTTTTATGATTTAATTGTTAAATTTTTAAATTTTATCGATTACCTTGCATAGAGAAAAATCAAGCTAATCGGAAAATGGATTATAAAAGTAACATCGGATATCGAAAGGAAACTCTAAAAAAGTTATTGTACAATATTCAGAAAAGTGAAGATTTAATTGTAAAAGCTTTGTACGATGACTTTAAAAAACCGGAGTTTGAGGCCGTTTTGACCGAAACCAATTATGTTATCTCAGAACTTAAAGATGTTATAAAAAATATCAGTAAATGGGCAAAACCCAAACGTGTTTTTCCATCACTCCTTAACTTTCCTTCTAGCGATTATATTTACAAAGAACCTTACGGAGATGTATTAATTATTGCTCCTTGGAATTATCCTTTTCAGCTTGCTTTGTGCCCACTAGTTGCTGCAGTTGCCGCAGGAAACAGAGTCGTTTTAAAACCTTCTGAACTTACACCTCATACATCTGCCGTAATTGCCAAAATTATAGAAAAAACATTTCACGTTAATCATGTCGAAGTTTTTGAAGGCGGTATCGATGTTTCTAATAAATTACTCGCACAGCGATGGGATTATATCTTTTTTACAGGAAGTGTCGCTGTCGGCAAAATTGTTGCTAAAGCTGCAGCAGAAAATTTAACTCCAATCACTCTCGAATTAGGCGGAAAAAATCCTTGCATTATTGATGAAACGGCCAATTTAAAACTCGCTGCCAAACGCATTGTTTGGGGTAAATTTATCAACGCAGGACAAACCTGCATTGCACCCGATTATATCCTAATTCAGAAAAACATGAAGGTCAATTTCATTTCCTATATGATTGAAGAAATCATAAAAGCGTACGGAAAGAAAATTGACAAATCTCCTGATTTTGCTAGAATAATAAATACCAAAAACTGGTACCGACTAACTAATATGATTCAAAACGAACATGTTTTATTTGGAGGAGAAAGCGATGCCAACAAACTTTATATTGCCCCTACTCTTCTTGAAGAACCTGATTTGGACAGCCCGGTTATGAAAGAAGAAATTTTTGGTCCTATTCTGCCGATTCTAATTTACGAAAACGAAAATGACATCGAAAAGGTTGTCAGTCGATATGAGAAACCTCTTTCATTTTATATTTTTAGTGAAAATAATTCATTTACAAAGAAATTAATTTCAAAATATTCCTTTGGAGGCGGTTGCATCAACGATACCGTTGTTCATTTTTCTAATAACAGACTGCCTTTTGGCGGTGTTGGACACAGCGGAATTGGAGCCTATCATGGCAAACTAAGCTTCGATACATTTTCTCATCACAAAGCAATTGTAAAAAAAGGAAACTGGCTCGATTTGCCTATGCGCTATGCCCCTTACAAAGATAAATTGGCTTCCATAAAACGAATTTTAGACTGGTTATAAATCAGTTAAAAACATTTCGGAATGTTTTGTAGATTTTTATACGGAATTGATTAAAAATATTATATTTACGTCAAGATACCTTTCAAATATTACAAGTCTATAAAACAATCTTACATAAAAATGAAATCTACACTTGACCAAATTGAGGACATCAAAAAAAATGGCTATTCCCTTGATTTTGCTTCGGTTTTTAATCACGCTTTCGAAAACTATAAAAAAATAGCTCTTTACTCTGGGCTTATTATTTTGGTCTTTTCAATTATTGCTGCTATAGCTTGTATGGGTATAATGATTGCCTACTTTGGAGCTGAGGCGCTGACGAAAGATTTCATTCAAAACTTCGAAAACCAACAATTCACTGATATTCAGCTTGTAATACAAACCGTTGTCGTTTCTGTAGTTGCAGGAATTACGGCTCCTTTTGGTGCTGGTTTTTTAAAAATGGCCGATTCTGCAGACAAAGATGTCGAATTTAATGTTTCAACAATTTTCAGCTACTACAAAGCGCCATATTTTGGACAAATTTTTGCAGCAGCTTTTATTCCTGCTCTAATAGGAACAGCTCTTGCTACTTTAGTAGAAAGCTCGGGAATTTTATTTGTCGGAAACCTTATTTCATTCACCGTTTCTTTCTTCATGTATCTTTCAATCCCATTAATTGTCTTTGGAAATATTAAAGCAATTGATGCCATAAAATCAAGTTTTATAATCGTTACTAAAAATCCGCTTAACATATTTGCTTTTTTTATTATAGGTTTTCTTGGCTCAATGGTTGGTTTTATCGGCTGTTGCGTCGGAATCATATTTACAGTTGTTTTTAACAGTTCTATGATTTATGCGACTTATTTTGCCATTTTTGGAACACAATCTGAAGAAGAAGATTCAATTGATTCAATTGGAAAATACAATGTAGATTAAATCGAAAATTCTTATTTACGGAGAACCTAACCAATTCTCTTTAAGTATTTTCAAAACGCTATTTACTAAACCAACATACCCCAAATTCTATGGCCGCAAACTGTAGTTTTTTAAATTCGGTTATTTCTGGAATTTCCACTATTGGAAGTGCCTTGGAATCAATTATGACCGGATGGTATGTATTTAATTCCGATATCATTTTCTACAACAATCATAAACTTATTGTTTTAGGATTATCGCTCTTTGCTTTTCTATCCCTTTTGGTTTATCAATTTTTCAAAATCAAAACCAAAATTGGATATTTCATAGAAAAAAAGAAAGAACAAGATACGATTAGTAGAGAGTACCAGCTTTATATTCTATTTTTTGGTATTGCGGTAATTGTTATCGAAATTATAAATGAAATCTTCAAAATTAGACCCAAAAGTCTATTGGTAGTTAATGTTCTAATTGGCGTTTTTGTTCTTTTAATTTATACTGTGACAAATAGAATCAAATGGGTAAGAGACCAAATCCAGCAGATTTTTATTTCTTGCTTCTTTGTTTATATCAGTTATGTAGCTTACAACATTATTACTTTAAAAAATGATGTTGTACCGATTATTGTTTTCCTTATTTCTTTTTTCTTTTCATACAATATACTCAAGCCTATAAAAATCTACTGGACTTTTGTTGCTTTAACGTTTACCTTTCTAATTATAACATTATCATTTCAACTTATTCCAATAAAATCCTCTATACTACTGCTTAATTTCTGCATTCTAATTTTCATTATAAATCAAGTAAAGTATGCAGTTTTATTAAACAACCGTGATAATTTTAGGTTTACAAATGAGATTGTTCACAAAGGAAATTCGCTCACCATAGCCTCCAATCAAAAAGGAGAAATACTCTTTTGCAGCGAAACTATAACTCCTATTTTAGGATATCTGCCTGATGAAGTTATGGGTTTAAAATTCTGGGAACTACCCCAAGATTCAGAATCAGAAGAAAAATTGGATTCTGTTAGAAATCAAGAAAACAAACTTTATATTAGAAAATTAAAAACCCGAAACGGTGAATACAAATACATTCAATGGAAAGATAAAAATTTCTCAGATGATTTGATTATCAGCATTGGGCAAGACGTTACAGAACAGGTTATTGTTCAGGATCAATATAAAAATCTAATCCAGACAGCAACTGATATTATTTTTGAAATTGATGCTGAAGGTTATTTTACTTTTATAAATGAATTTGGAATTTCAACTCTTGGTTACACTGAAAACGAAATAATTAAAAAGCACTACTCTAATTTCATCCATGAAAATTATATCAATAGCGCTGTAGATTTTTACGAAAATTTAGTACTTAACGAAAATAATTACCCAATTATTGAAATCCCTATTTTAAAGAAAAGTGGAGAAGAAATATGGATGTCACAAAAAATTATTGTCCGTAAGAATGATTTAGGATTAACAACTGGATTTTCTGGAATTGCGCGAGATGTCACGGAGAAAAAAAATATCGAAAACGAGAAAAAAAAACGTCTTAAAAAAATTGAAGCCTATAATAATTCGACCAAAAAACTATCAACTACAGACTTTAGCAAATACGATGAATTAGATACTGTTATTAATTTAATATTAAAAGAAGCAGCTTCGATAAGCAATGCCAATCGCGTAAGTTTCTGGAAGTATGACAATGATTTGATTACTTGCAAAAATCTTTTCAGTCTTGATAATCAGAGTTTAAACGACAAAAACATTTTAAATAAAGAATCGTATCCTATCTATTTTGAAACGCTAAACAATAAAGCAATTATTAATGCGCCAGACGTATTCAACAAGTTGGAAACATCTGAATTTCAAAAGCTTTATTTTACAAAAAACAACATCAAATCAATGCTTGATGTGCCTATTTTCTTAACGGGCCAATTGGCTGGTGTTGCTTGTTTTGAAAGTACTGAGCATAAACGAGAATGGGATAATGAGGACATCAATTATGCAAAAACCATATCAGATGTTATTTCGCTTGCCATTTCTTCTCAAATGCGTTTAGAAGCAGAAAGAAAATTAGAGCTAAAAAGTCAGCTTTTATCTGCACTTTCATTATGTACCGAAAAGTTCCTGCTAAGCAAAACCACTCACCAAATGTTTGAGGAAACTTACAACATTATTGGAAAAGCAGCCAAGGTAGATCATATGTATTACTACGAAAAAGATCCTATCTACAATACAGTTAGCCAAAAATACAAATGGTCGCGTGAAGGCGTTACGCATCAGATCACGCCACTACGGTCGATGACCGAAGAAAATCTGCGAGAAATCTATGATGCGGCATCGCAGAGAAAAATTCTAAATACATTAACCCAAAATCTTGATGACGGTTTCTTCAAAAAACTTCTGATTGACAATGAAATTCAATCTATCCTAATTTTACCCATCTACATTAACGATATTTTTACCGGTTTTATTGGCTTTGACGACTGCACAACTGAAAGAAAATGGTCTGAAGATGAAATTAATATCTTTCAGGTATTAGCAAATAACATTTCTTCTGCACTAGAAAGAAACCGAAACGAAACTAAAATTATCGAAAGTGAGGAAAAATTCAAATTGATTGCAAACAATATTCCTGGAACAGTTTACTTATCAAAATTTGATGCTTTTTCGACCAAAATATTCTTAAACGACGAAGTTTTAAATCTAACGGGTTATTCAAAATCCGAATTTATTGAAAATAATTTATCCTTTCTGTCGTTAATTCATCCTGACGATAAAGATGAAGTAATCAACAATCAAATCGATAATCTGCAAAACGGAAAGCCTTTGCATAATGTGTATCGCATTCAGCGCAAGAGCGGCGAGTTTATTTGGATAGAAGAATTTGGAGATGTAATTAAACGAGATGATGAAATTGAATTTGTTGGCGGTATTTATTTTGACATTACAAGCAAAAAAGAAATTGAAGATGCTATAAAAGCGAAACAATTGGCCGAAGCCGCAAGCAAATCTAAATCTGACTTTTTGGCTAATATGTCTCACGAAATCAGGACTCCATTAAATGGAATTATTGGTTTTACACACTTATTAATGAAAACAGAATTGGAGGAAATTCAAGAAAAATACATGACCACGATTAACCAATCGGCTCATTCTCTTCTTGAAATTATTAATGATATTTTGGATTTCTCAAAAATTGAAGCTGGAAAACTAGAACTTTTTATTGACTTATATGATATAAAAAAAATCTTAGGACAAGTTTTTGATTTAATTATTTATGAATCTAACAAAAAGAATCTGAAACTTGAATTGAACATTGATCCTGATGTACCTAAATATATTTGGACCGATATTGTTCGAATCAAACAAATTTTGATCAACTTGCTTTCAAATGCAGTTAAATTTACAACTAAAGGTTCCATCAAATTAAATGTTTCGGTTTTAGAAAAGAGCCATAACAATAACTGCTTTATTCGCTTTGCGGTAATCGATACTGGAATTGGTATTCTCGAAAAAAATCAGAAGAAAATTTTTAAAGCTTTTTTACAAGAAGACAGCTCTACAACCAGAAAATTTGGAGGTACTGGATTAGGTTTAACCATATCCAACCAATTGCTTGCATTAATGGAAAGCCGTTTACAGCTAGAAAGCAAAATTGACGAAGGAAGCACTTTTTTCTTTGATTTAAACCTAAAAACAAGCAATCAAAGCATTAACAACAAATATAATGCTGAGCTCAAAAGTTTAAACATCGATCTGGATTCTGACGAAATAGAAACAAACGCCAGCAATATTACTTTTTTAATTGTCGAAGATAACAAAGTAAATATGCTTCTTCTAAAAACAATTATAAAAAACCTGTACAATAACGCTTTTATTTTTGAATGTGAAAACGGATATGAAGCCATTCAGCAATTTGAAGAAATCAATCCGACCATTATTTTTATGGATATTCAGATGCCTATAATGAACGGTTATGAAACTGCCAAAGCAATAAGAAATACTAAAAAAGGACGCGATGTTCCTATAATCGCTGTAACCGCAGGAGCAGAAAAAGAAGAACGCAATAAATGTATTTCTGCTGGAATGGACGATTATATTTCTAAACCAATTATGAAAGGAAGCGTTGAAGAAGCTTTAATTAAATGGTTGGGATAAATTTTAGTTTTTAGCTGCAGGCCGTTGCTGAGACAGAAAACTAAACATAAACGTTTCAATTGTAAAATTTATCATAAAAAATCTATAAATTCGTACAACGTTTCAAACAAAAAAATAAAAAACAATTCAATATGAAATGGCAAGGCAGAAGACAAAGTGATAATGTCGAAGACAGAAGATCAATTTCCGGCGGAGGTAAAGCAATAATTGGAGGTGGAGTTATTGGAATCATTGTTTTGCTTCTGAATGTTTTTGGTGGAGAAACCGGTCAGCAAATAGCGCCAATTCTCGAACAAATGCAAGGCGGACAAGGCCAACAAACCGAAGCTGCAGCTCCATTAAGCAAGGAAGACGAAGAAATGGGAAATTTTGTGAGAGTTGTTTTGGCTGATAATGAAGATATCTGGAGTAAAATTTTTGCCGAAAATGGCATGACATACGAAAAACCTAAGTTAGTCCTTTTTAAAGGCGGTGTACAAACTGCCTGCGGAGGTGCATCATCTGCTTCTGGTCCATTTTATTGTCCTGGAGATAGAAAAGTTTATATGGATTTAGGTTTCTTTGAGGAGCTAAAAAGTAAATTTGGCGCAAAAGGTGGCGATTTTGCCATTGCTTACGTTATCGCTCATGAAATCGGTCACCATATACAAACTTTACTAGGTACGTCTGCAAAAATGCGTCAGGAACAGCAAGGGAAAAGTGAAGCCGAAGCTAATAAATTATCTGTAGCATTAGAATTACAAGCTGACTTCTACGCTGGAGTTTGGGCTCATTACAATCAGAAAAATTTAGATGCTGGCGACATTGAGGAAGCATTAAGTGCCGCAAATGCGGTTGGAGACGATGCCATTCAGAGTAAAATGCAAGGACATGTAGTTCCCGATTCTTTTACTCACGGGTCTTCAGAGCAAAGAATGTACTGGTTTAATAAAGGTTACAAAAGTGGCGATATTAAACAAGGCACTACATTTGAAGAAATTCGATAATACATAAACCAAATACAATAACCACTAGAAAAGCCCAACTTTGCAGTTGGGCTTTTTTTTATGAAAATTCCAATAAAAAATTTCCAAATTCCAATCTATAATTTCAGTGAAGAATTAGTAATTACAAAAATGATTTCATATTCCCCTTTAATTATCAACCAACATATAAAAACATAGCCAGCGGTTTCAACCGCTGGAACACAACGTTATCACAACGCAAATACCAATCTTCCACGCGGTTGAAACCGCGGGCTATATTTGAGATGCAAATGTTTTTGAATTTTCACTTTTAAAACATAATACTAAGCAAGTTTAATCTAAAAAAAGAGTTTAAACGCCTTATGGTTCAGAAAATTAAACGCACAAAAAAAGCCTTGAATTTCTTCAAGGCTTTCTATCTGGGTGGCTGACCGGGTTCGAACCGGCGACCCGCGGCACCACAAACCGCTACTCTAACCAGCTGAGCTACAACCACCATTTTTCTGCTTAGCGAGTGCAAATATAGAACAAAGGTTGAGTTCTACAAAGAAAAAAATGAAAAATTTTTATAAAAATTACATCAAATTTTCTAAACTATTGACAGCCAAACATCTTTCAACTGTAAAACCTTCAGCAAAATCTTTACCAACTAGTCTTCCTAAGTCTTTTGCACGATAGTTTAAGCTTTCAAAGAAGTTTTTGCTTGTAATTGGTGTTGCAGGTTCATTTGAATTCGGGTCATAAAACTGCGTTTTATACGCCATAATTGCTTCTACTTTCTTTTCTTCAAATCCAGTAATATCCACAACGAAATCTGGAGTGATGTTTTTCCATTGAATGTAATGGTAAACTACTTTTGGTCTCCAAGCTTCTTGCTTTTCTCCGTCAACAGTAGTTTCGATTTTCATTAAACCAGATAAAAAGCAAGCATCAGAAACAAGTTGACTTCCTTTTCCATGATCTATATGCCGATCATCAATTGCATTACACAATACAATTGCTGGTTTGTATTTACGAATCATTTTAATGACTTCTAATTGATGTTTTTCATCATTAACAAAAAATCCGTCTCGCATTGCTAAATTTTCACGCACAACAACTCCTAAAATCTTAGCCGCATCTTTTGCTTCCTGATCTCTAATTTCCGCCGTTCCACGCGTTCCTAATTCACCGCGCGTTAAATCTACAATACCTACTTTTTTCCCAAGGGAAACTTCTTTTAAAATTGTTCCAGCACAACCCAATTCTACATCGTCTGGATGCGCCCCGAAGGCTAATATGTCTAGTTTCATTGTTTTTTTTATTTTTTTTGTTTCAAGTTTCAAGTTTCAGGTTTCAAGTTTAGTCACAGTATTCAGTCTCAGTAACTGCAAACTGTGACTGCGACTGAAAACTCATAACTCATAACTCATAACTCTCAAGACTCTTTTCATCGTCATTGATTTATTGACGCTTTCTTCCCATTCTCTTACAGGAACACTTTCTTTAGTAATACCGCAACCCATGTATAAAATCGCTTTTTCGTTCTGAATCTGCATGCATCGTAAATTTACAAATAAATCAGAACTTGCATTATTTCCTGCAAAAGTGCTGTTTAGTTCACCTAAAAAACCAGTGTAGAAAGTTCTATCGTAGTTTTCATTTTCTATGATAAAAGCTTTTGATTTCTTTTTTGGAAGTCCGCAAACTGCTGGCGTAGGATGCAAAGTATCGATTACTTCTATTAAAGTTGATTTTTCTTTTAAAACACCAGAAATATCCGTTTTAATATGCCAAATCGATCCTGCTTTTAAACTGTAAGGTTCAGAAACCACAACCGAAGCCGTAAATTCTCGAAGTCTTTTCACAATAAAATCGGTTACAAACTGCTGTTCGTCTTTTTCTTTTTGCTGCCAAACAATTTCTGCTTCCTGATTATCTTTTTGCGTTCCCGCCAAAGCCATTGTTTCAAAAACATTTCCGTTTGCTTTTAGCAGTTTTTCAGGCGTTGCTCCCATCCAAAGTCCGATTTTAGGATGAAAAAAACAATAACAGAAAGTCGCAGGATACAATTGAACCAAATGCTGAAAAGTTTCGATGAAGTCAAATTCGGCCAAAGAAACTTCTTCACTTCTTGATAAAACTACTTTTTTGAATTCTTCATTTTTAATTGCTTTGATTCCCTGTGCAACTAAATATTCATATTGAAACTTAGCTTCAGGATCAAAACTCAAATCATCAATTTCAATTGGTTCTAAAGAAGTTTTTTCTTTTTCGGCAGTAATAATTTCCGATTCATTTTCAGGAATCAGAATTAATTGTTTTTCATCAAAAGAAGCAAAAACAAATCCTTTTTCGCTGTAATCAGAAACTTTGTGTAATGTGTTATTTTGTTGTAAAATCCCAATAAGGTCTGTTGTGTTGGGCTTTGAATAAAGTACAAAAGGTAAATTTCGTTCTTTATGATTTTTAATTTTTAAGAAAAATGGATTCATAATTTATTCACTTTTCTTTCTATCCAAAACCATATTCGTCAGTTTACAAAGCGAAACCAAGTTTCCTTCTTCGTCGGTAATTTTAATTTCCCAAAGATGAAGGCTTCTTCCTTTGTGAATAATTCTGGCAGTGCCAAAAACATAGCCTTCACGAATACTTTTTAGATGATTTGCCGAAATTTCGATACCTCTTACCTCCTGCTCTTTCGGATTAATAAAAAAGAAAGAAGCTGCACTTCCAACACTTTCTGCTAAAGCAACAGAAGCACCTCCATGCAATAATCCCATTGGTTGGTGAACACTTGGATTTACAGGCATTTTCGCAGTTAAAAAATCTTCTCCGGCATCGATATATTCAATTTTCAGCGTTTCCATCAATGTGTTTTTAGAAAACTCATTGCAGCGTGCCAAAATTTGCTCTTTTGTATAATTCATTAAAATAAACTTTAAAAACGTAAAATTAAAGAAAGATAAGACATAAATCTAAAATCCGATCCTAAATTTAAAATTCAACTTCAAACATGTAGGTTTTTTGTTATTTTTACAAAAACAATCAAAATCAATCTTTGGCTTTTTTTTTACCACTCCCGATAGCTATCGGGATACACAAATTAAAAAGATTTTTTATCTACAATTTATTCGCCACGAATTCACGAATTATTTCAAATAAAAATTCGTGAATTCGTGGCTAAAAAAATATTCAAATGCGTCAATACTTTGTACTTTTTATTTTTGGGATCATTCTAGCATTCAGTTCTTGTCGAACTGACTTTGATACTGTTGCCAGTTCTGGAGATTTAAAGTTCTCAAAAGACACTGTTTATTTGGATACTGTTTTTAAAAACATAGGTTCAAGCACATACCAATTGAAAGTTTATAACCGAAGTAAAAATGATATTTCGATTCCGACTGTACAATTAAAAAAAGGCTTAAGCTCCAAATACAGAATGACTGTTGACGGAATGAGTGGCAACGAAGGAAAGATTTTTAAAGATGTTACGCTTTTAGCAAAAGACAGTCTGTACATTTTTATAGAAACCACGGCAGATATTACAGATGCAAATCCAACAGATTTTTTATATACCGACGAAATTCAGTTTGATAGCGGAGTTAATTTACAGGAGGTAGCTTTGGTAACCTTAATTCAAGATGCCGTTTTTTTATATCCGAACCAAAATACTGACGGAACAAAAGAAAAAATCGAAATTGACGGTAAAGAAGTCGACGGATTTTATTTAAACGAAAATGATCCTACAAACGGAAACGAACTTCTTTTTACAAACGAAAAACCATACGTAATTTATGGCTATGCGGGAGTTCCAGAATTTAAAACCGTAACTTTTCAAGCTGGCGCAAGAGTTCATTTTCATGCCAATTCCGGATTATATGTTGGCGATAACGCTTCTCTACAAATTAACGGAACAACTTCTAAAACTGATAAACTTGAAAATGAAGTGTTTTTTGAAGGGGATCGTTTAGAGTCACTTTATTCTGACATTCCTGGACAATGGAAATCGGTTATTTTTTCTAATGGAAGTGCCAATCACACCATCAATCATTTAACTTTGAAAAATGCTGTTATTGGTTTGGATTTGCAAAGTCCTTATAATACATTCGAAATTAAAAACACTCAAATTTATAATTGCGCCGAATACGGAATTTTAGCTCGAGATACTCATGTTATTGCTAGCAATATTGTCATAAACTATGCTGGTTTAGCTTCTCTATCCTGCGTTTATGGTGGAAATTACAACTTTACGCATTGCACCTTTAACAACAATTGGTCAAGCAGTTCTCAAGTTGCAGTAAATTTAAGTAACTCTTTAGCTGGAGCAACTCCAGAAACCAATCCTTTAACCAATGCTATTTTTAATAATTGCATTATTTATGGTTCGGCTACAAACGAATTCAATTTGGATAAAAATCCAAATGCGCCATTTGTCTATCAATTAAATAATTGCCTACTGAAATTCAGCAGTTCGACTAAAGATCCTAATTATCAATTCAAAACAGATACAGAACATTACACAAATATCATTCTGAATGAAAATCCGAAATTTTACAATGTTTCTCAGAATAAATTTAATATTGATAAAACTTCTGCCGCTTTCGCGAAAGGAGATCCAGTCTTTATGATTCCAACCGACATTTTAGGAATTACAAGAACTTCTCCTCCAGATTTGGGTGCTTATCAAAGTCAAGATTTTCCTAAAAAGTAGTTTTTGCCACGAAGGCGCTAAGGCACAAAAGTTTCTTTTTATGCAAAGTATATCGTAGAGACGCACTGCAGCGTCTACGCAACGAATATCCACAATATGTTAGAACTACGTTTTTAATCTCGCAAAGTCGCGAAGACGCAAAGTTTAATTTTTTAAGTTAATTTAAAAATCTTTGCGTCTTCGCGACTTTGCGAGCCAAAAACACCCCGCCACATAAAATAAATCTTCCTGTCTTAGCGCCTTCGTGGCAAATAAAAAAAACATCGTAAGAAAATATATCCAAAATTAAACATCACTTAACATTTTCAATTCATAAAAGTAGTAGATTTGTTACAATACATTTTTAAAAACCTAAAAATCAAGTTTTTAAAACAGTTTTCTTAACCAAATCTTAAAACTATTACTTATGAAAAAAAACTACTTTTTACTGTTATTGTTTCTTACTACGATTGGTTTTGCCCAAATTCCATCTGGATATTACAGCACAGCGACTGGAACGGGTTATACTTTAAAAACACAATTGTATAATATTATTAAAGACCATACCAATAACGGTTACGCTGGACTTTATACAACGTATCAAACATCTGATGTTGATAATTTCTACGAAAACGACGGAACGATCTTAGATATGTATTCTGAAAATCCATCAGGAACAGATCCGTATACTTACACAACTGGAACCACTCAAAGATGCGGCAGTTATTCTGTTGAAGGCGATTGCTACAATAGAGAACATATTATTCCTCAATCCGTTTTTAATGAGCAGTCTCCAATGGTTGCGGATGCGCATTTTATTACGCCAACTGATGGAAAAGTAAACGGAATACGTTCGAACTATCCACACGGAAATGTTAGTTCAGCGACATACACTTCACAAAACGGCAGTAAATTAGGCTCAAGCGCAGTTTCAGGATATTCAGGAACCGTTTTCGAACCAATCAATGCTTTTAAAGGAGATATTGCCCGAATGTATTTCTATTTTGCAACACGTTATGAAAACACAGTTGCAGGATATTCTTTTCCAATGTTTAACGGTTCAAGCAATCAAGTTTTTACTACAGCTTTTTTAAATATGCTTTTGGCTTGGCATGCGCAAGATCCTGTAAGCGCAAGAGAAATCACTAGAAACAATGCGATTTATGCACGTCAGAATAATAGAAATCCGTATATCGACCATCCTGAATATGTAAATCAAATTTGGGGCGGAACATCTTCTGGAGATACCCAAGCGCCAACTGCTCCAACAAATTTAGCTTCAACTGCAAAAAGTGCAACTTCAATTTCGCTTAGCTGGACAGCTTCAACCGATAATGTTGCTGTAACAGGATACGATATTTATGCAAATAGTGTTTTAAAAACAACCGTTTCTAGTACAACCGCTACTATTACAGGTTTAACCGCTTCAACAAGTTATTCTATTTATGCAAAAGCAAAAGATGCTGCAGGAAATGCTTCTACTTCAAGCAATACAATTTCAGTTACAACCAATAGCAGTGGAACAGGAACCGCAACCGATCTTCTTTTCTCTGAATACATTGAAGGCTCTGGAAACAATAAAGCTTTAGAAATTGCAAACAATACTGGAAGTTCTATTAATTTATCAACTTATACGATTAAAAAACAAACAAATGGTGCTGGTTCTTGGAGCACTGGATTGGCTTTGAGCGGAACTATAACAACTGGAAGCAAATTTGTAATTGTAAATAGTTCGATGTCATCAAGCTGTTTTTCTACAAGTGCTGCCAACATTTCAACAACGGCAACTGAATTAACTTTTAACGGAAATGACGCTGTAGGTTTATTCAAAAATGGCGTTTTAATTGACATCATCGGGACTTTCAACGGCGGAACAGCCAATTTTGCCATCGATGTTACTTTAAGAAGAAAATCGACTGTAACTTCTCCGAGCACTACTTTCAATCTAAGCGCGCAATGGGATTCGTATTCTCAAGATACTTGCAACAACTTAGCGAGTAAAATGGTTCAAACCACAGAAATCGAGAAAGAAGTGGCTTCAGACGAAATTGCAATTTATCCAAATCCTTCAAATGGAAGTTTCAATATTAACCCTGGCTATGTAGAAAATCCTTATTCAGTTGAAATTTTCTCATTCGTTGGTCAGAAAGTTTTCGAACAGCAAAACACAACATCTCCTGAAGTTTCTGTACATAATCTTCCAACGGGAATTTATATCATTAAAATTATAGGCGAAAAAATAGCTTTCAAAAAGGTTATTATTAATTAAAAATCAGATTTTCATCAACCAAAAAGCGGCAATTTGCCGCTTTTTTTATTACATTTGAGAGAATTTTCTTTAAACCTAATTTTTTGACATATTTTGAACTTTCGTAAATTTTGCAAATCTGTTCTTGTAAAAATGGCAAAATTTTATGTTTGCCATTTTGATTTCTTTTCTTCTAAAAGTTTAATATAGCAGAAAATACCAAAGAAGATTTTTTACTAAATCTTTAAATTTTACAAAAGACCAAAACCTATTGATTCTGCGTCTTTTTGGTAGAAAAAATGCAAGAAAAAAGCATTTTCATTTTTTTTGAAAAGAGATCGTTTCCAAATTTGCGCTTACTATTTATTTACATTAAATTTGCAGCTCAATACAACAAACTACACAAATGATCCATTTCTTTGAAAACCAAAGCAAAACT
>RCUH01000953.1_pt1 | contig 24267 bp, 17 predicted proteins | sample 2166191 | NCBI WGS metagenome assembly RCUH01 (sample SAMN09932848, study PRJNA488358) | compost metagenome | feature: garden; material: soil; isolation source: compost soil in an enriched community after 214 h of incubation | place: Germany: Experimental Botanical Garden Goettingen | collected...
CAACCATTTCGGGTTTGCGCAGAAGAGGTTTTACGCCAAAGAGTGTTCGCGAGTTTTGCGAACGTATTGGTATTGCCAAACGCGAAAATTTAATTGAGCTGAGTTTGCTCGAATTCTGTATCCGCGAAGACTTGAACAAGAGTGCTAACCGAGTAATGGCGGTTTTAGATCCGATTAAACTGGTTATTACCAATTATGATAAAGATTCGGAAGATTTAATTGGCGAAAACAATCCGGAAGCAGAAGATGGCGGAGGTACCCGTGTAATTCCGTTCAGCAAGGAACTTTGGATAGAGCGCGAAGATTTTATGGAAGTACCGGCTAAAAAATGGTTCCGTTTGGCACCAGGGGCAATGGTGCGTTTAAAATTCGCTTACATCGTTAAATGCGAGGATTTTGTGAAAGATGAAAACGGTAATGTTACCGAAATTCGTTGTACTTATATTCCTGAATCGAAGAGCGGAAATGATACCAGCGGAATAAATGTTAAAGGAACCATACACTGGGTAAGCGCACAACATGCTAAAACTGCCGAGATCCGTTTGTACGATCGTTTATTTACTTCGGAAACACCTGATGCAGAAGAAGGCGACTTTAAAGATTATTTAAACCCAGAGAGCTTAACAGTATTGCCAAACGCCTACATTGAACCAGCTTTGGCCGATGCTAATTTAGAAAGCCGTTATCAATTTATCCGTAAAGGTTATTTCTGTCTGGATAAAGATTCGACAGCCGATAAACTGGTATTTAACCGTACAGTTACATTAAAAGATACGTTTAAGAAGCCGAATTAGTTTTAGCTATTTTAACCACACATAAGCACAGATGAACACGGATTAGCGTGGTTTGTCTGTGCTTTTTTTTAATAGTGGTTAATTGTTTGAATTGGTTAACTGTGTACGATATGTTCCCCCTTTTACATCTTCCATCATCCGTTTTCCATCATCTAGTATTTCGTGTACACATTGTACAGCACCAAAATGTCTACAGGCGTTAAGGTTGGCGTAATATCAGTTTGAATGAAATGGATTTTGAAAGCGGTAATTGCAGCAGGCAGGTTGCTGGTATCGTAACCGATATATTTCAAGGCCATTTCAGTATTAAAATCGGCAGGTGGATTTTTCAGCACATCATCGTACCAGTAGCCAAAGCCCTTATCGGCCAGTTTTTTCCAGGGGAAATTTTTCGGATCATTTTTACGCTTTGGCGCAATATCGGCATGACCAATAAAATTAGCGGTTGGAATGCTGTAGGTTTTCTTTAAAGTAGCCAGTAGCTTCAGCAAACTATTAATTTGTGCATCGGGCCAGGGGTCGGTTAAACCATTATTATCCAGTTCGATACCAATAGAAGAAGAATTCAGATCAGTATCTTTTCCCCATTTACTTATACCAGCATGGTTGGCACGCAAATAATCGTTTACCATGTGTACCACTTTGCCATCGCGGCTAACTACATAATGTGCACTGGTGCCAGCTTTGGTTGAAAAAAATGTTTTAACTGTTTGTGCCAGACTGTCCTGAGCGGTATGGTGTATTACAACAAAATTGGGTTTACGTATCCCAAAATTTACAGAACCAATCCACTGCTGGTTTGTTGCATTTAATGAATCGTAAAGTTGCCCAGTTGGTGGTACAGTGCCAATAATTTCTGCAAAACCCTTTGCCTTATCCTTGTAGATTTTTTCGGTTGCCGCGTACTTGCTGGTAGTACATGAGCTTAAAACCATTGTTAGCGAAAAAGCAGTTATAATAGAGGTTTTGTATAAATTAGAAAACAGCATGGGCATGTTGATTAAAAGAATGAAGTTACAAAGTTAGGCTAAACTTCGCCCAATGCATCAAACTTTATACAAAGCTTTCAAAAATTACTAATTTAGCGCCGATATACTTTAATATGAAGAATTTATACAAATCGACAATACTTCTGCCTGCTTTGGCTGCTTCTGTAGCTATGCTATCTGCCTGTGGCGGCGGTTCTAAACCTACTGATGATAAAAACGGTGGTGTGCAAAAAGACAGCCTGATCAGTTATGTTGCAGATCGTTTGCCTATCTACGAAAAGGTAAAACTCACTACCAATATTAACCAGTTAAGTGTTAACGATCGTAAAATATTGCCACTCCTTATTCAGGCGGCAGAAATTATGGACGAGTTGTACTGGAAACAGGTATATCCGCAACGTGATAGCCTTTTAGCCACCATAAAAGATGAAAAAACACGCGATTTTGTAAACATTAATTACGGTCCGTGGGACAGGCTGAACAATGATAAGCCTTTTGTGCAGGGAGTTGGAGCGAAACCTGAAGGTGCAACATTCTACCCTTATGGCATGACCAAAGATGCGGTAGAAAAATCTGACCTGGCCGATAAGTTTGGAGCTTATTCTGTTATCAGGAAAGATAGTACCGGTAAATTATCAACTGTACCTTACCACATTTTATTTGCTGCTGAATTGCAGAAAGCAAGTTCGTTGTTAAAACAGGCTGCTTTAATAGCAGAAGATGCCGGCCTGAAAAAATATCTAAATCTAAGGGCTGATGCTTTGGTAACCGATAATTTTACAGCTAGTGATTACGCTTGGCTGGATATGAAAACCAATGGTTTGGACATCATCATCGGTCCGATTGAAAATTACGAAGATAAACTTTTCAATGCCCGCACCAGTTACGAGGCTTATGTTTTAATTAAGGATAAAGAGTGGAGCAAGCGTTTGGCCAAGTATGTTAAAATGCTGCCCGAACTGCAGAAAAACTTGCCGGTTGAAGCAAAATACAAAGCCGAAACACCAGGAACGGATTCGGAGTTGAACGCGTACGATGTTGTATATTATGCAGGCGATTGCAATGCCGGATCGAAAACAATTGCAGTTAACTTACCTAACGACGAAAAAATACAGCAGGAAAAAGGCACCCGCCGCTCACAGTTGAAAAATGCAATGCAGGCTAAATTCGATAAAATATTAGTTCCTATTTCGAAAGAACTGATCGATGCCGAGCAGCAAAAATACATTAAGTTCGATGCCTTTTTTGCCAACGTAATGTTTCATGAAGTGGCCCACGGCTTAGGCATTAAAAAAACAATTACCGGTAAAGGTTTTGTTCGCGCCGCTTTAAAGGAACAATACAGCTGGCTGGAAGAAGGTAAGGCAGATATTTTAGGTTTATATATGGTAACAGGCCTGCTTAAAAAAGGAGAATTACAGGGCGATATAAAAGATTATTACACCACTTTTATGGCCGGTATTTTGCGTTCGGTACGCTTTGGCGTTTCGGAAGCACATGGTAAAGCCAATATGCAATGCTTTAATTACTTTCAGGAAAAAGGTGCTTTTGAGCGTACGGCTAAAGGGACTTACAAAGTAAATTTCGACAAATTTGCATCTGCAATGAATGAATTAAGTGCGTTCATCATTACGCTTCAGGGCAATGGCGATAAAGTCGCCGTGGAAAAGGCACAAAAAGAAAAAGCCATTATTCATCCCGAATTACAAACAGACCTGGATCGTTTAACCAAAAAGAATATTCCGGTTGATGTTATTTTTGAGCAGGGTGTTGATGTGCTCGGAGTAAAATAATATTTCTCATTAAGAGATCAAAAGGCCATAGAACAACAGGTGCAAACTTGTTGTTCTGTGGCTTTTTTTTCATAAGTTCATTTGTTCATGGTCATTGCAAATTGGTTATTGGTCATTTGTAGTTGGGTTAATTGTTTAAACTGGTTAATTGTAGCCATCTTGTCGTTACTACACTCCAAAACTTCGGTCTTCTGCCCTCTAACTTCGGTCTTTTTTAGATTTCCTGTAACCTTTTAAAAAAACGGTCGTCTTATCGATAACAAAATCATGGAAACCTTTCGTTTCCGAACTAAACTTTAAAATGATTTGCAATAAATCGAAAATGCCTGCACGGGCGTTATGGAAATTTTTTTGCCCGATTTTTTTAAAATATTTAAACCAGACCAATGAAAAATTTATACAAAATATCATTCATCCTTAGTTTCTTTTTTACCACTACACAGCTTTTTGCCCAAACAACAGCTAAGCCCAATATTAGCGGGGTAATTTTGGATGAAAACAATAAACCGGCAGATTATGTTACCGTAGTGCTCTTCAAAGCAGCAGATTCGAGTATCGTTAAAACAGCCTTTACCGACCCTAACGGTACCTTTGGTTTTATCGTTCCAGGCAAAGGAAGCTACTTTTACAAAGCCAGTAACATGGGCTATAAAACCTTTAAAAGCAAAACCATTACCGTAGCCGAAGACAATCAGAAAATTGATTTCGGAACAGCCCAACTAGTTGCTACTGCACAGAATTTAAAGGAGGTGAGCGTTGCCGCTACAAAGCCATTGATTGAAAGAAAGATGGATAAAATTGTGATGAATGTTGCTAACAGTTCTATCATGACTGGCTCTTCGGCGTTAGAGGTTTTACAGAAAGCACCGGGAGTAACGGTTGATCAGAATGACAAAATTTCGATGATGGGTAAACAAGGTGTGCTGATTCAGCTTGATGGAAAACAAACTTACATGAGCAGCGCCGATGTAGCTAATTTGCTCCGTAATATGCAGAGTTCTGACATTGAAAGCATCGAACTGATTACCAACCCATCTTCTAAATATGATGCATCGGGTAATTCAGGAATTATTAACATTAAAACCAAAAAGAATAAAAACGGCGGCACGAATGGTAGTGTAAATGGTTCGTTGGGTTACGGTAAAAACCTGAGGGCAAATGCAGGTATAAACCTGAACCACCGCACGCAAAAACTGAATCTTTTTGGCAACTACAACTATGGTAAGTTTGAACGCGATAACCTGATCGCTATTGATCGTATTTCGAACGGAACACCCGATACTTACTTTATGCAGGTTGGCGAGAGTAACAGAAAACAATACAACAATAACTTTAAGGCAGGCTTAGATTATTTTATCGATAAGAAAAACACCATTGGTGTGCTGGTAAACGGTTATTTTAACCATGGTACCGAAGCTGCAGGGAACAATACTTTAATCGGTCCGTCTTTTCAAAAAGTAGATTCTACATTAATTTCGAACAGCCTGCAAACCAACAAATACAACAACATTTCATATAATTTAAACTATAAATCTGTTTTAGATACAGCAGGTTCAGAAATTTCGGCTGATATAGATTATTCGAAATACAATGGAAACGATGGTTCTGATTATGCAAACGATTATTTGTTCGCCAATGGTAACCGTATTCGTCCCATCAGTTACATCAGGAACAGTACCCCTTCTATTATAGATATTAAAGCCTTTAAGATAGATTACAATGTATCGTTAAGCAAAACTGTTAAACTGGAGGCAGGTGTTAAAAGCAGTTGGGTTAAAACCGATAACGATTTGCAGGCTGAAGAATTTGTAAATAACAACTGGCAAAACGATGTACGTCGTAGTAACCAGTTCGTTTACGACGAGAATGTTAATGCCGCTTACACCAATATTAACAAACAGTTTAAAAATACCAGTGTACAGCTTGGTTTAAGGATGGAGCAAACCAACTCGAAAGGAAACTTAATTACGACCAATACTGTGGTAAAACGGAGCTATTGGGATTTTTTTCCAACCCTGTTTGTGCAACAAAACCTTTCTAAGAACAATCAGCTGGGCTTTTCTTACAGCCGGAGGATTGATCGCCCAAGTTACGATGCTTTAAATCCGTTTATTTATTATCTCGATCAATATACTTACAGCAAAGGAAATCCTTTTTTAAATCCGCAGTACACCCATAATTTCGAGCTGAGCTATACACTATTGCAGAAATACATCTTATCTATCGGCTATAGCAGGGTAAATGATGTAATTGCCGAAGTGATTTTACCTGATGCGGCTAATAAAGCACTTTACCAAACAAATGCCAACATTGCTACCAATATCAGTTACAATGCCAACTTAAATGTGCCTGTTCAAATTACCAAATGGTGGCAAACCAATAACAATTTAAATGTTTTCTATCTGAGCTTTGAGGCTCCGGATTTAGCGGGAAGCGCGCTGAAAACCGGAAAAACATCTTTCCAGTTTAAATCGCAGCAAACCTTTACCATCGTAAATGGCTTTACGGCCGAGTTAAACGGTAATTACGAATCGCCACTTGATTATGGTACGCTTAGCTTAAAGGCGCGCTATTCTATTGATGCAGGTTTGAGCAAAACGTTGTTTAAGAAAAAAGCAAGTTTAAAACTGGCGCTGTCTGATATCTTCAATATGTCGGAGAATAATTTATCAAGCGCATATCCAGGCTTAACCTATACTGTACATCAAAAAAATGAAACCCGTGTTGGACGGATCAGTTTTACTTATCGCTTTGGTAAAAACGAAATCAAGCCTGCACGCCGTCGCGCTACAGGTACTGAAGCAGAGCAGGGAAGGATGAAAAATTAATGAAGCCAAGGGATTAGATCTTTCAGTACTGGTTTGTCATGTTGAGCCTGTCGAAACGTCTTTTAGGAGCTAACGAGTCCTTCGACGGGCTCAAGGATGACATTGATATATGAAGTGCTTGGCCTTGCTGTTTTTTGTATATTTAAGCAGAAAACCTGCAGATAATGGCTTTAGTAAAAATTCCAAAGCAAACAATTAATTTAACCGCTGCTGCTTTTATCGAGCAACTTAGTGCTTTCCAATCAAATGCTGAGCTGGAAAAGATTTACCGTTATTTTAAAACCGAAGCGGGCGATTACGGTGCAGGCGATGAGTTTATGGGTGTGAGGATGGGACAGGTTTTCGAAATGGCCAAAGCATTTATAGGCATGCCGGTTACAGAGATCGAAAGGCTGCTGGAAAGCCCAGTTCACGAACACCGGGCTGGCGCTGTAAGCATCATGGATTTTCAGGCTAGAGATAAAAAAACAGTTGAGGGTACTAAGAAAGCGCTTTTTGAGCTTTACATTAACCGGCACGACCGCATCAATAATTGGGATCTGGTTGACCGTTCAGCCTGTTTTGTTGTAGGCAGTTACTTATTCGATAAACCCAGGGATATTTTATATGAGCTTGCCCTATCAGAAAATATGTGGCACAGGCGCACTGCTATTGTAAGCACATCATTTTTTATCCGCAAAGGCGATTTAACTCCTACTTTTGGTATTGCAGAACTGCTTTTAAACGATACCGAAGATTTAATACACAAAGCTGCAGGTGGTTGGCTCAGGCACACCGGTACGAAAGGCAGGAGCAGGTTAATTTCTTTTTTAGAAATGCATGCCGCAACAATGCCCCGAACCATGCTGCGTTACGCTATTGAACATTTTGATAAAAGCGAACGGGAGTATTATCTGGGTTTGAAAAAATAAGCTAGAATTTATATTCCATTACATAATCATCCATAATATAGCCCTCGCCAATATCGAGTTGTACCGATTCTTTTATGGTAAAGCCACCTTTTAGGTAAAAATCTTTAGCCTTATTGTGTTTGTTAACATTAAGCTGCAATGCTGTTCCGCCGGCATCTTTTACTTGGTTAAAAACCTCGTTAATGAGTATTTTACCTACGCCTTTACCATGGGCAGATGGCAGCACATATAATTTATGCAGTTTATAAATGCGTGCTTCGTGGTCGATGACAGAATAGCCTGCAAAACCATATTGTTCTTCATTTGCTTCGGCAATGAGAAAAATATGGCCTTCCATCAGTTGTTTCAGCAGTTCGCCCTGATTGTACATTTTATCCAGCATATAATCAATCTGCGCCTGACCAATAATATCAAGGTACGTAGATGGCCAGGTTGCTGCGGCAATATCCCTAATGATTTCTATATCCTGTTCTTTTGCTTTTCTTAGGGTAATCATATCGGTTCGCTTATAAAAATAGGTTGACCAGAAAAGGTAAATTCAACAAAGCCATCGTTTACCACCTCAAAAATTTCTTCTTCGGTTTGCATCAGGTTGGTTACTTCCAGATAGCGGTTACCATGAATTAAAAATTCGCTGCCAGCAGGTTTCCAAACCGAAAAGCCCGATTTAATGGGGTAGTGCTTGGCACGTTCGGTAAATACCACTAGGTTAATTTTATCTTCAAATCCGGCAAATTTTTCCAGATCGAACTTTTTTGCAATCACATTAACTGCAGGATATTTTTCCTCAAATAAAAAGTTAATGGCCACCATCAAAGCATCAACCGGTCCCTGAATCGTTTTGGTATCTTCCTGAACATCCTGATTGGTGCCGTTTACCAGCACATCTACTTTCAGCCCCAGCGAAATAATCTTTTCATAATTATCACCGTTAACCAAAAGTGTTGGGCTCCATTCTAAAAGCTGCCCCAAAAACTCTTCGCTAAAATTACCAAGCTCGTCGATATACAAAGCTGGTTCCTGTTTTTCTTTTACAATGTGATGTGATGACATGTTGCGAATATAAAAAAATCGCACAAAGTATAATGCAGGAAGAATCAGTTGGGGGTAAAATGATTAACGATTGTAAGGATGTTCATTCACCCAGTGAAAGCCCCGGTTGATGAGCCTGAAGTCTTTCAGGCCCTTCTTTTTAAAACTAACGGTGATGGAATCTTTTCCTTTAAGTCCTGAGATAACCAGTTTATCATTGCCGATGATATTGTAATTTAAGATATATTGTGTTGAATCTTTATTCTGTCCGTTCAATACCAGTTCTTTCTTTTTTTTGTTAAAAACTGTGCTGAAGTTAACTGTGCTATCGTTCATTTTCTTAATCCTTGCATAACCGTCATAGTTAATAATCATCTGCTTCCAGCGGGTACTGTCGGTAGTTAATGGTGCCAGCGTTTTTCCCTTAAGCATCATGCTTTCTACATTGTAAATGCCGTATAAAAATGGTTTGGGTGCATCGCTGCCATAGGTTTTTCTTTGCTGGTTAAACGTATACAGTAAAGTACCAAAGGAAACTGTTATGTACAGGTATTTTAGGCCATAAGCCGAAAAGTAAAGCCAACGTTTTTTAAAGACGGGCCTGTACATTTTATCCAGTTGCTCGTTTTCATATTGAATAAAGAAACGGTATAGTTTTAGGAAATGAGGAGCCAAAATAAAAAGGCTCATCACCACCAGCGCCGTAGAGAGTAATTTTACAGGCACATCGAAGAAGTAATTCATCGACATTACATGAGCAGTTGCCGCAAGGGATAGAAAAGCGCCTACAATTACGGTCCTACGAAATAAGAGTAACACTGCAGAAACCTCTACAATGCCCATGAAAACGTTGTAACCTTTCGAGAATCCAAGAAAAGTCCAGGCCAGACCCATTGGCGATGCATCACCAAAAGGCTGGAGCAGACGAATTAATGAAGGATCGGGAAACTGGAGTTTAATAACTTTGATTAAACCATATAGGACCAGGGTAAAAGCCAGGTAAAATCTGACTAGTACCACCAGCCAATAATAAGCAGCATTGTAGCTCTTGCGCTTGCGGTCGAGAAGAGACCAAATGATACAGCCGGTTACGGAAACAAGAAATATAAACAGCAACAATACCCAATCGTAGGATGTATCGCCGCTGCCATTGGTGTAAATTTTAAAATCGTAGTTATAATGAATAACGTGTTCAGAAAACCACGGAATAAATTGGTGAAGGACCAATGCAGGCAACTGCAGCAGACCTGATATAAATGGAAAAGCCCCGTTATTGTTAAGGAAAATAAACAGCGGCAATAAAATGAAGAAGAACCTGAAAGCTATTTTTTTATAAAGATTCCAGGGGGCGTTGGTTTGAAGAGCGTTTTCCGACATAGTAGTTAGGGTTTATCCCAAAACTAAAAAATATCCAACGGGCTTCAAACTATAAAGTGTTAATTAACAGCACTTTCTTTGATCATTGTGTAAAAATCCTGATAAGCAGCTATAAAATCATCGGCAAAGTTAATGGCTCCCGAAACGGCGATACCATAAATACCGCTTTGCATTAAGGCTTCTACATCGTAAATTTTAATGCCACCTACCGCTAAAACAGGTAATTGAATATTTGCCGCCTTAAGTTCTTGCATTGCTTCGTAATATCCCTCGATTCCTAACAGTGGGAAATTGTTGGCTTTGGTTTCGGTTGTAGCAAATGGTCCAAAGCCCGCATAATCTGCACCTTGCTTAGCTAAACGGATTAAGTTTTCTATCGTATTTGCCGATCCGCCTAAAGTAATATCGTTGCCCACCTTGTTGCGGATTGCTGCGAAATCGGCATCCATATCCTCAATATGAAAACCCTGAATATCGGCTTTGCCATTTAAATGAATATGATCGGTAACGATTAGTGTAGTGCCCCAATCATCGCAGGTTTCGGCAATGGCATTTATATCAGCCAGAAGTGCTTCATCGGTTTTGCTCAAACAACGGTACTGTATCCACTTCGCTCCTGCTTCGCATGCAAACTGCACCTGCTCTACGTGCGAAAGGTTTGGGATGTCGTGTGTAATGTAGTGGAGCTTTTCGATGTATTTCATATTAAACTATTATTCAGGATCGGGATTGCAATATAAACAAAATCGCCATTGCAAAAGGAGATGTTGTTCCTTAAGCAATGGCGATCTTTCAGCTTTTAGCTTTAGTCTTTCCGCTTTCTTAAAACTTCACATTCAGGCTTAATAAAAAGTTAGTTCCTGCCTGTGGATAAAAGAAATTTTCGGTTACCCTGCTGCCGCCTAGTTGGTAACCATAAGTATAGCCGTTGTTTTCATAACGTTTATCGAAGATATTATTAACTAATAAGCCTAAATTAATGTTCTTCACGCCGGCAAATTTGAAATCGTAACCTAAACGCGCATTGCTTACCCAATAACCATTTATGGTACGGTCGTTATTTTGGGTGTTATCTAAATACTGCTTGCTTACATATTTGCTTTGTAAGGCTACCGCAAAACCATTAACCGGCTTGTACACCAGTTCGCCAAAAAGTACGGCACGTGGCGAGTACGAAATATCTGGAAGCTCGTAGTTGTTTACTACCTTACCACCATTATCGTAATCATCGTAGTACTCGGTAAAATTCTTGATTTTGTTGCGGCTTAAAGCAGCGTTAGCATTTAAGATAAACTGCTTGCTAATGGTGTAGGCCCCATCCAGCTCGATACCCAGGCGGTAACTTTTATCAACATTCTGGCGATAACTGGCCCCAACATCGTTTAGCTGGCCGGTAACCACTAGCTGGTTTTTATAGAACATACCATAGGCATTTGCACCGATGTTTAATTTGTCATCTTTATAGCGGTATCCCAATTCTATATCATGTAAGCGTTCTGGTTTAGGTGAGATACCTGCTACCGAAGCATCGGTATAGTCATCGCGGTTTGGCTCTTTGTTGGCTACGCTGAATGAAGCATACACGTTGCTTTCAGGATTGATGAAGTAAGTAGCGCCAAACTTAGGATTAAAGAAATTTAAAGTTTTGTTGATGGCCAGTGTATTCAGTTTGTTTTCAGTGCCGGCAATATCGTAATAAACGCGGCGGTATTGTAAATCAGCGAACAAGCTTAACGATTCGATAGGGCTGTAGTTAACCTTACCGTAGGTATTGAAATCAGTTTTAAAACCATCGTTATCATAGTAATGCCTGTCTATATTGCCATTTGATGCATATTGTGCCCAGATAATCTGCCCAAAGTGCGCACCTTTATACTCGTTATAGGCACCACCAAGCGTAAAGTTGAGGTTCTTTTGCGGAACATAGTTAAACGCATAGGTAACGCCATAAAAATCGTTATCTAACCAGCGGCGGCGAATCAGGTCTGTTTTGGTAATTGGTGTGCCACCGGGAATGACAATCGGATTTAAGCCATAATCAGCCAGTTTATTCTGCACGCGGTACTCTTCATAGTAACCAGATCCCTGGGTATAATGCAAAGCACCATTAAACGAGAACTGATCAGAAAACTGACGGGCGTAAATTAACTGGTAGTGGTTTTGAACATAATTATCAGTTTGGTTATTGTACAAGAAACTGTTATATCTCCTACCCGAGTTTAGCAGGTTGGCTGCATCTTCCGCACTAAGTTCGTTCCGGGCAATATAAGCATTCATACCAGCCACATCATTTTCTAAACGCGATTGCGGAATACCATTCCACGATTGATAAGTTTTTTCGTTACCCGAGAAAACATTTACGCGCAATAAATCCTTGTTGCCGTGGTAAGCGCCTGAGAGGAAATAAGATTTAAGTAAAGATGAACCACGGTCTACATAACCATCAGAGCTGATTCTCGATAAACGGCCATCGAAACTAAAACGGTTGTTAATTAAGCCTGTTCCAACTTTTACGGTGTTTTTCCAGGTGTCGAAACTACCGTAAGTGCTGTTTATTTCTGCATATGGTTCGGTTTCGCTTGCGGTAGTCTGGATGTTTAAACTGGCACCAAAAGCTCCGGCACCATTGGTTGAAGTACCTACGCCACGCTGAATCTGAACATTATCTACAGATGAAGCAAAATCGGGCATGTTTACGTAAAATGTTCCCTGGCTCTCGCTATCGTTAATCGGAATGCCGTTAACCGTTACATTTATGCGGCTATTGTCGCTACCTCGTATGCGGATACCCGTGTAACCTACACCTGCACCTGCATCCGAGTTAACCACTACGCCCGGAGTATTTTGTAAAATAAAAGGTAAATCCTGACCAAAGTTATTTTGCTGGATTTCTTCCTTGCCGATATTCTTATAGGTAGTTGCCGATTTTTCGTTGGCCCTTGTTGCCCTTACAATTACTTCATCGGCCAGAAAATTCTGCGCAGTTAAAGAGAAATCTATCGTGCTGTTTTGCGAAAGGCTTACTGTTTTCTCTTCAGTTTTATAGCCCACATAACTCACTACAAAGGTATATTTTCCATCAGCCAGGTTTGATAGCGTGAAATTTCCGCCTGCATCGCTCAGTACAATGGTTTTCTTGGTTTTTATTTTAATGGTGGCCCCAGGCAGGGCATTACGGTTTTGATCCGTTACCTTACCGGTAACAGCAAATTGTGCCGATGCAAAGAAAGGCAACATTGCAACAAGCGCTGCAAATAGTAAATTTTTCAATGTTCTTGTTTTTAGTTAAACCAACCGGAAAAAGGGGTTTCCCCGATTTTTAGTTAAACTTCCATAACTCCAATCCCTACGCCGGCATTACCCGGATCAGGTGCATTTAAAGCTTAAGGCTGAAAGCTAAAAGATTAAAGCTTGATGATTTATCAGCGCTTTAAGCCTTGTGCTACTGGCTTTATGCTTCAAAATGGGTATGTTCTCAGCCTGTTTTTGTGTTTATTTAAACAAGGCACCCCTAATGATGAGGCAAATGTAGAAAATATTTGGCAATTCGATCGTTTTTTAATGCGTTACGGGTTAATCGAGCAAAAAAATACTGATCAATTAAAAAAATGGAAGATTTTAAGCTTAGAAAGATTATAATATGACCAATCGTCCAGTCGGGACGATTCATGGGTAGAAAAAAATGTTTTCATTTTTTTCGTTTCATGTTAGGCATCACGCTAACAAGCCTGGGTTCTTAAACCCGACAGCAGCGGCAGACCCGAATTTTTCATGAGGGCTATAGCGGATGGGGGGACTGCTGGTTGCCAAAAGTTACTGGCAATCATTTCCAAAAGAATAAAAGTTGATTACCTAATGACCTAAAAAATCATCAACCGCTTTTTTAGCATTGGCCACCCTTTCGTCGCCCAGGCCACTAATTACTACATAATTTGCACTGAGTGCTTTTAGTTCTTTGTGCCAGACTTCCATAAAGTATTCGCGTTTATCAGGGAAATCGCGTAATGGGTCGTCTTGCCAGGGCAGATCGATATCCATTAACAGGTATAAATCATAAGGTCTTTTAGGTAGGGTATCTAAAACCGGTTGCGGGGTTATGCCCAGCACTTCATCGCTCCAGATTTTAACGGTTACAAAAGTGGTATCGCAAATAATAAAATCGCTTTCTGTTACGGCAAGGATCGCATCTTCGAGGGCCACCTGACCATAAAACATGTTTTCCTCGTCTTGTAAAGTATAATCTGTAACCAGGTTTTCGCAATAGTAGCGGGCGTATTCAGGAACCCACGAAACTTTGTAGTGCCTGGCCAATAATTGCGACAGGGTTGATTTGCCTGTACTCTCGGGACCAACAACGGCGATCTTTTTTATATTTTTATTCACGTAAATGTATGCTGACAAAGTTCAAATGTAAAGGAAAATGCCCTAAAAGAAAAAATCCGGTTGAGGAGGGCTCCTCTAACCGGATAATAAACCAAACAAACTATTTATGAAGAAATCCTCATGGCGGGTAACTAATCCGCGGAGGAAGCTTTAGATCATTGTCTAAAGTATATACAAAACGCATATATGTTGTGCTTATTACAACATTATTGCCAATAATGCGAACATCACAACTTCGTGACTTAATTCTGACTTCTGGGCGCAGTTTCTTAGTGTTATTTTAACACTTATTAACATTCAGATTACAATTGTATATTTCGGCACTACTATTGTGTATAATTATTAGTACGTTTTAAATTTCGCCTGTTCATTATTTAAAACTATTTGTACTATTTGGTGTTATTTATTTTAGACAGTTGAATAATTAAAAACTAAACCAATGAAAAAGTTATGTGCAATATTAGCGCTGCTCATTGTATTTGCCCTTGGGGCAATTGCCTATACTAATACCAGGTTAGGCGGAATTATTGGTAAAATCAGTCCTGCAGATGCCGCTGCCTCTGTTTCGCTGGTAGCCGGAACAGATACCTTAAAGGCACAGTTGAGCCAGGGAGTTTTTGCCTTTTCTAATCTTAAAGAAGGCGTTTATACGGTTTGGATAAAGGCCAACGCACCGTACAAAGATGCCATTATTGAAAAGGTGGCAGTGAAAGATAGTGCTACTACAGATTTAGGCGAAATTAAATTACAGCAGTAAGTGTTTTAGCAAAAGAAAAGATTAAAAAGAGGCAGAATTAAGGCCTCTTTTTTATTTTAAAAAAATCAGCTTAAAATCGCGCTAAAGATGTATCTTTGCATCCCGACAGAACAGTTGGGATTTTTCTTCGCAATAGCACTAAATCTCGTTGCTTTCTAAGGTTCTTAAATGAACCAATACTTTAGAATTTTAATTATTGTTTAAGCTTTATCATGCCTAAAGACACTTCCATTCGCTCAGTACTAATTATCGGATCTGGACCAATTATTATTGGCCAAGCCTGTGAATTTGATTACTCGGGTTCTCAAGCGGCCCTATCTTTAAAAGAAGAAGGGATTACCGTATCAATTATCAACTCTAATCCGGCTACTATTATGACGGATAAAGTTATCGGCGACCATGTTTACCTGCGTCCGTTAACAGTTGATTCGATCGAAGCGATTTTGCAAGAGCACATTGCTGATTCAAATTTACCTAAAATTGATGCCGTACTACCAACAATGGGTGGCCAAACTGCACTAAACCTTTGTAAAGAAGCAGAAGAGCGCGGTGTTTGGGAAAAATACGGGGTTAAAGTTGTAGGGGTTGATGTTGATGCAATCGAGAAAACAGAAAACCGTGAAGCCTTCCGCCAGTTAATGGTTGATATAGGCGTAGGTGTTGCTCAATCCAAAATTGCCAACTCATTCTTAGAAGGTAAAGAAGCGGCTCAGGAAATTGGTTTTCCATTGGTAATCCGCCCATCATATACCTTAGGTGGTTCTGGTGGTGGTTTTGTGCACAGAAAAGAAGAATTCGACGCTGCACTTAAACGTGGTTTAGAAGCTTCGCCAACGCATGAGGTTTTGGTAGAGAAAGCAGTTTTAGGATGGAAAGAGTATGAGTTAGAGTTGTTAAGAGATACCAACGATAACGTAATCATTATCTGTTCGATCGAAAACTTCGACCCAATGGGTATCCACACCGGAGATTCGATTACTGTTGCACCGGCCATGACTTTATCTGACCGTTGTTATCAGGAAATGCGTAACCAGGCGATTAAAATGATGCGTGCCATCGGAAACTTTGCCGGCGGTTGTAACGTTCAGTTCTCGGTTAACCCGGCTGATGACGAAATCATCGCAATCGAAATTAACCCACGTGTATCGCGTTCATCAGCTTTAGCAAGTAAAGCAACCGGTTACCCGATTGCAAAAATTGCCGCTAAACTGGCTATCGGTTACAACTTGGATGAGATTGAAAACCAGATTACCAAAACCACTTCTGCATATTTCGAACCTACTTTAGATTACGTAATCGTAAAAGTACCACGTTGGAACTTCGATAAATTTAAAGGAGCCAACAAAGAGCTTGGTTTACAAATGAAATCGGTAGGTGAAGTAATGGCAATTGGCCGTACATTCATCGAAGCATTACAAAAAGCTTGTCAGAGTTTGGAAATTGGCCGCTCAGGTTTAGGTGCAGATGGCAGACAAGTACGTAACATTGAAGAAATTATGGATGGTTTGGAGCATGCTTCATGGAACCGTCTGTTCTTAATAAAAGATGCCATGGCGATGGGCGTTCCTTTGGAGTCGATCCGTAAGGTAACCAAAATCGATAAATGGTTCTTAAACCAGATTCAGGAGCTTGTAGCTTTAGAAACTGAGTTAAAAAGATATTCATTAAATAATATCCCACGCGATTTCTTCTTTACCTTAAAACAAAAAGGATTTTCGGATGTGCAGATTGCCTGGTTATTGGGTAACGTAACCGAAGATGAAGTTTATGACCGCAGAAAAGAGCTGGGTATTCGCAGGGTATATAAAATGGTTGATACCTGTGCTGCGGAATTCCCGGCGCAAACACCATATTACTACTCAACTTTCGAAGAGGAAAACGAATCTGTTTCTTCCGATCGTAAAAAAGTAATCGTATTGGGTTCAGGTCCTAACCGTATTGGTCAGGGTATTGAGTTCGATTACTCTTGTGTACACGGTTTACTGGCAGCAAAAGAATCAGGTTTCGAAGCCATCATGGTTAACTGTAACCCTGAAACGGTTTCTACCGACTTTAACATGGCCGATAAACTTTATTTCGAGCCGGTTTTCTGGGAGCATGTACGCGAAATTATCGAATTAGAAAAACCAGTAGGTGTAATTGTTCAGCTTGGTGGACAAACAGCCCTGAAAATGGCTGAAAAGTTAACTGAAAAGGGTATCAAAATTATCGGAACATCTTTCGAGAACATGGATATCGCTGAAGATCGCGGCCGTTTCTCTGATCTGTTAAAAGATTTAAATATTCCTTATCCAAAATACGGAGTTGCCGAAAATGCTGAAGAGGCTATTGTTGTAGCCAATGAGGTAGGTTATCCGGTGTTGGTTCGTCCGAGTTATGTACTGGGTGGACAAGGTATGAGTATCGTAATTAACGACGAAGACCTGGAGAAAGCAGTAGTGAAATTGCTGGGCGATTTACCGGGCAACCGCGTACTGATCGACCACTTTTTAGACAGAGCAGAAGAAGCAGAATCGGATTCAATTTCTGATGGTGAGGATGTTCACATTGTAGGTATGATGGAACACATCGAGCCTGCAGGTATTCACTCTGGCGATTCGTTTGCTGTATTGCCTACCTTTAGCTTATCAGAAACGGTAACTAAAGCAATGGAAGAATACTCGGTTAAAATTGCAAAAGCTTTAGATGTACGTGGTTTATTAAACATCCAGTTTGCCATTAAAGATGAAAAGGTATATGTAATCGAGGCGAACCCAAGGGCATCGCGCACGGTTCCGTTTATCGCGAAAGCTTATGATGTGCCTTACATCAACATCGCAGCGAAAATTATGCTGGGTGTATCGAAGCTGAAAGATTTTACCATCGAGCGTAAGCTGAAAGGTTATGCCATTAAAGAGCCGGTTTTCTCTTACGAGAAGTTTCCTGAGGTAACTAAAGAGCTTGGCCCTGAAATGAAATCGACTGGTGAGGCGATCCGCTTCATTAAAGATTTGGAAGATCCTTACTTCCGCAAGCTTTACAAAGACAAATCAATGTATTTGAGTAAATAATTTTCAGATAGAGATTCAATAAAAAGCAAAGGCCGGTGATTTTACCGGCCTTTGCTTTTTATATTAAGGCTACCGTCATTCCCAACTTGATTGGGAATCGTAATGCAATAGTTTTAAGATTCCCACTTGCGTGGGAATGACGGGAAGTTCTTAGAGATTTATTGCTTCAGATTCGGTATTCTTGTCGGTGTATCAGTTCCATTTACAATGCTGGTTGCACTCTTCGCAATTGCTTTAATGGTTGATAAAATATTTTCTACATCTAATGAACTGTATTCATCTTTAACCGAGTGGTACAATTTATCGATATCAATTTTATCGGTACTGATGGTATGTGCCGGAACGCCCAGGGCCGCTAATGTAGCGTTGTCGCTTCGGTAAAATAAATTCTGCTCAGGATATGGGTCCGGGTGGAAGGTAAATTCGGTTCCGGCCAGGTTTTTCTGTAAAATTTTGCCGAAATCTGATCTTTCGTAACCCGTAATAAACGCGGTGTTTTTACCGAATTTAGAATCTTTTCCAATCATTTCGATGTTAAACATGGCCACAACATCGTCTGGATTTAATTTCTCTGAGAAATATTTTGCACCAAAGCCGCCAATTTCTTCAGCAGTAAAGGCCACAAAAATCAAGGTACGTTCGTTGTTCTTTTGCGCTTTATAATATTTAGCCAGAGCTATCATAGCTGTTGTACCCGAAGCATCATCATCAGCTCCATTGGCAATACTATCGCCGTCTACTGGTTTTAAAAAGCCCAGGTGATCGTAATGGCCCGAGAATACTACAATTTCTTTAGCTTTAGATTTGCCAGGAATTACACCCGCAACATTAAACAATGGCATTTTATCTACTTTGCTTTTGATGGTTGCCGAAAAATCGCTTGCTGCATCTTTACCCAATACAAAAACCTGTACTGCACTGGTAGTTGCTTTTACGTCTTTTTCATCAACAGTTGCAGGTTTGCTGAAATAATTTCTGTAACGCTTAAACAAATCGGCAAACTTGCTGTCAACCAAAACAATCTGGTTCTTACCTGCTTCTGTCATTGCCCTAAGCTGAGCTACAAAAGGTTTTTCAGGATCTAATTTAACTACAGCAGTATTCGACTTTTCGAGGCTAACGTTTTCCGTTACTACGCCAGAAATAATCAGGTTTTCGGGAGTAATCTCCTGTCCATCAATTTTAACACTGGTGTTTTGGTTGGTTACGCGGTATTTATTGAAAGTTTGACGGAAAGTTTTTTCGCCGGTTAAAGGCTGTAAGCCAATTTTTTTAAACTCCGATTCGATAAACGTAGCGGCCTTATCAATACCAGGGGTAAAGGTAGCCCTGCCCTGCATATCATCGGCACTTAAAGTTTTAATCAGGTGGTCGGTATATTCGCGGGTAATAATTTTATCGATGTTTTGCGCTTTAAGCTGCAAACCTGCCATCCCGACTAAGGCAAAAAGGGCGATTTTCTTCATTTTTTATGTTTAATTAGTTGTTTTCGATTTAACCTGTGAGCCTAACCAATTCGTTCTGAAATTTTGCATGGCAGGTGTTAAGGTTCCTCCTGTTTTTTCAATGCTCACAATTTCCATGGCCGGATTTTCGGTCAATGTTAATTTAGTAGTTTTTTCTATTCCCCGGTGCTGGTAAGTAATATCGAGGATGTCGCCGGGTTTATGATCGCTGTTAATTTTAACTACCTCCATCACGTTTTTCACTTTTATGCCGTCTATTGTTAATAAAATATCGCCAATATCCAGGCCTGCCTGATATGCCGGTGTTCCCGCCAGCGTTTGCGATAAAATAATTTTGTCGTCTATTGCGCCAATATTTCCAAAACCTGTATAGGCTTGCCCTGGGTTTGTCTTACGCAATACCAATCCTGCATTGAGCAGTAATTGTGCATAATCATTTTTTTCGGTGCCGTAAATATACTTTTTAAAGAAGCCGGAAGCAAAAGCTGGGTTTTTGGTTAAGCTTGCCAAAGTTTTTTCTAAATCCGGAATGGTATAGGCAATTTCCGGCTTTCCGTAAGCTTTCCACAGTGCACGCATGTAATCATCGAGCGTAAGCTTAAATTCTGCCCTTAAACGGAGATCTAATGCCAGCGCAGTTGCTGCCCCATAAGTATAGTAAGAGGTAAAAATATTGGCCTTGTTGGTTTGGTCGATCGCTACACCGGCATCGGCAAATACCGCGTATCTGCTCGCTTCGATGGGCGAAAAGTTGAGCGCTCCGGGCGAAAGCAGCACCGCGTTTGCTAAACCATTAAAAGTCTGGATGGCATTATCTTCTGTTTTTAAACCAGCACGGGTTAACAGCAGGTTGCCGTAATACTGGGTAAAACCTTCGGCGAGCCAAAGTTCGTTGCTCATGTTGGCATGTTCGAAATTAAAGGGCTCTAAGGTTTTGGGGCGTAAGCGCTCTACATTCCAGCTGTGGAAAAATTCGTGCGAAAATGTGCCCAGCAAATTGGATTCATAACCTGCAATTTTTGGCGTACGCTGTACAATGGAGGTCGAATTCCGGTGCTCCATCCCATCTCCGGCATTATCGGGGTAAACATCTTCTAAAAAGTAATAATGACCATAGTCGTAGGTTGGGAACTCGCCCCATACCGCTAAATGCTCATCAACCATTTTTTTAAGCATGCCTGCATAATTATCGATCGTTTGCTGATCATCATTTGAATGCGAAATGAGGTGGATGGTTTGCACTTTGCCGTCGGTATTTTTAACCTGCCAGCTTGCGGTTTTATAGTCTGCAATTTCAATGGGGCTATCCATAAAATATTGCAGGTTGGGTGCAAAATAACTTCCATCGGCCTCAGGTTTAAGCTGGGTGGCCACTTTCCAGTTTTGCTTACCGGTATAGTTAAACTTTACCTTTCTGGGGCGGTTATCCATTCCAATGGGGAAAGCAAAGGTTGCCGGAATATTCATGTGGGCGTGGGTTTCGTCGAAACCGGCATAGGTGCCGTCAATCCAGTTGCCGAAAATGGTATAGGTAATTTTAACGCTGTTGCCATGGCTGGGGATTTCGTAAACATCGCCTGCCGGCTGGTTAACCGTTAAGGCTTTTCCTGTACCATCGAAAGCTTTTAAATGGTATATGTTTTTGCCAAACTCGTGTGTGGCATAACGGCCCGGCGATGATCGGCTCATGCGCACCTTTAATGTGCCTGCCGGGACATTGGGAATTAGCATGCTGATTTCTGCCTCGTGGTGGATGGCATTTGGAAATGAAACGGCATAACTAATTTCGTTTTGGGCAAAAGCTGCAAGTGAGAGCAGGCTCCCGATTGCGGTACCTAGAAAATTCTTCATAAAAAGGGTATTATGAGGGCAATTTAATAAAAATGGGAGATTTTAAGCTAGCCTTTTTTGGCTAATGGTCGATAGTTAATGGTTAGATCGGGAACTGGCCGTTGACTATAAGCCATCAACTATAAACCATTGATAAACCTTTCACTTTCCCTATTCCCTCAAACCTAGCTGTCCCAGTCGTATTTTTCCAGGTCGCGGTAGGCTTTTCCTTTAATAATTTCCTTTCGTTTGGATGATTCTGAATCGACCCGGGTTTCGTGGATATTATCGGCGACTTCAAAATGAAAATCTTTATCTTTTTTAGAATGGTAGATCGAAACCTCATCTCCGTCGGCAATGGCATAATCGTAAGGGCCACGGGCGCTCATCAGTTTAACAAATACAGGCAAACATTCGAAGAAGATAAACAGCAGGCCAATAAAAGTTACTGCAATTGCGGTGTTATTGTCGCGGCTGCCATCTACGTTAAATTTAAGCTGACCAAGTGCCCAGTTACGATCGGCAAAACCTGCAATGTTGGCGAGGCTGTCTAATTGCTTTTTGGTGTATAGTTTTTCGGTAAACAGGCCATCAAATTCTTTGCGTTTATCAACAAAAGTTTCCGATTTATTAATGGTTGCTTTGAGCGAATCGAGCTCTGCTGTGCGTTGTGCAATTTCGGCTTCCTTGCGTTTGGCATAAGGGCCATAACCCATTACACCTGATGTTTCGGTTGTTTTATTTCCGAATATTTCAAAGTTCAGTTTTTGCCGGTCGGATTTAATGCCTTTTTCGAGCGAATCGCGGGTAGCTTTTTGCTGGTTTAAACGGCCAAATTCTACCTGGTATTTTTTCTCGAAAGCTTTATTCAGGGTATCTATTTTAGCGCGCTGGCCATTCAGGTAGCTCACTTTTAACCGTTCTTTAATCTCTTTATCAAAAATTTTAAGCTCAATTGGTCTCGAAATTACCATCCCAATCATAATGGCGAGTAAAATACGTGGCGTTGCCTGTAGCAGCTGCTTATTGGTACTTGCGCTTTTATTGATGCTGGATACGATGTAACGGTCCATATTAAAAATGGCAGCACCCCACAAAAAGCCGAAAATGATGGCGAAAATTACCGCCAGATCATCGCCTTTAAATACAAAATACATGGCATAACCGCCTGAAAGGGCTGCAAATAAGCCTGTAAAAAAGATGGTGGCACCAATGCCGGTATATTTATTTTGTTCTGAAGGATATTTTTCCAGTGTCGGGATATGAGCGCCAGAGCAAAACCAAAAGAAACGGTTCAGTTTGTCCATTTGTAACTATTTATAATTAAACGCCTAAGGGTTTAAGTTGTTACAGTTTTTAGCAAAATTTTATGGCATTTTTTTGATGGAGGCAGTAAGGCTGATTTTCTTATATTTGCATAAATACATTTAATAAAATGAAAGAAATATCGGTACAAGAACTAAAAGAGAAAATCGACAACAATGAAGATTTTCAATTAATTGATGTTCGTGAAACATTCGAATATGAAGTTTCTAATCTAAACGGTGAAAATATTCCGTTGGGTGGAATTTTAATTGAGGCTGATAAGGTTGCGAAAGATAAACCAGTAATTATTCAGTGCCGTAGTGGTAAAAGAAGTGCTGCAGCTGTAATGCAGTTAGAACAACAATACGGATTAGATAACCTTTACAATTTAAAAGGCGGGATTTTGGCCTGGCAAGAGGCTTACGATCCGAATATGCCGGTTTACTAAATATAATTATTGAGTTTTTAATGAGTGAATGCTCAGGTAATAAGCCGACATTCGCTCATTAAAAATTTTCTCATTTAATCATTCATTTCCACGTGGGTAAAAAATTTGCTTTAAATATCTTCTATAACCTGGCCATTATCCTTTCTATTTTTGGATTGGTTTGGTGTTACAACAACGCGAAATATCTTCCTGCAGGATTTTTAGTGGGGGTAACCTGCTGCTTGTTTTATTTCAAGTATCAGCTTACCAAAGACATCAGGAAAAGCTTTAAGGAAAAAGATCCAAAATTATAAAAGGATTGAATTGTTGAATGACTGAATGATTGAATGTGCATTTTGGCTATTCATTCCACATCAGCTCATTAACACCTTCAAGTCCTAATCCGGGTAAATCTTTTAAAATATATCTTCCATTTTCGAAAGCCGGAGCGGTAAAAGGATTGTTTTTGGTTAACCATGGACCATCTAAATCTGCCCAGTTGCACAATGGTGCTAACGCGGCTGCAGCTAATGTTGCACAGCTGGTTTCGCTCATGCAGCCAATTAAAACCTTCATTCCAAAAGCACGGGCTTTCAAAATCATCTGATGGCCTTCGTACATGCCACAGCTTTTCATCAGTTTTACATTAATCCCATGGTAAGCGCCTTTCAACTTGTCCATATCGGCTAAACGCTGTACTGCTTCATCGGCCAGTAGCGGAATCGGGCTGCGCTCGGTTAACCAGGCGTTACCAGCCAAATCATTTTTATCCATAGGCTGTTCAATTAGAACCACACCATTGTTATGCAGCCAGTAAATCAGATCAATGGCCTTAATGCGGTCTTTCCAACCCTGGTTGGCATCAACATATAGAGGCACCTGAGTCATGCTACGGATGGTTTCGATAATCTCCTGATCGTTATCTCTGCCCAGTTTAACTTTGATTACCTTAAAGGCACTGGCATCTTTCAGTTTTTCGCGGATAACTTCGGGCGTATCAATACCAACGGTATAAGAGGTAACAGGCATTTGGGTGGGGGTTGCCCCATAAATTCCATAGCAGGGTTTATTTAAAATTTTCCCTTGTATATCGTTCAATGCAATGTCGATAGCAGCTTTTATAGCGGGCTGTCCGGGCGCAATGCTATCGAGATAGCTAATAATCTCCCCAAAATTGAAAGGATGTTTAAACGCGCTTAAATCTACCTGTTTTAAAAAGCTTGAAGCCGTTTCGTAACTTTCGCCCATGTAAGGCACCATTGAGGCCTCTCCGTAACCTGTAATTCCCTCGTAAGTTATTTTAAGCAGCATTAAAGGTGTGCTGG
>RCUH01000958.1_pt1 | contig 24219 bp, 19 predicted proteins | sample 2166191 | NCBI WGS metagenome assembly RCUH01 (sample SAMN09932848, study PRJNA488358) | compost metagenome | feature: garden; material: soil; isolation source: compost soil in an enriched community after 214 h of incubation | place: Germany: Experimental Botanical Garden Goettingen | collected...
CTCTTAAAGTTCAATGCGTATAATTTACTTTTAGAAAAATAGGGCAGAGATGAAATAGTTGCTGATTGATAATCTTTGTTGCTTACTATCAATGCCTTTTCACCTTCGTAGAGCTTTAAATTGATGATATGGCTATTAAGCAAATCGGAAAAACCTGCATAAGAATAATTGACATATGAATCTGAGTTTTTATCATTAGTGGGAATCAATTTTATATTTCCGTAGTCTGTTTTTAAAATGTTGCTACTAAACGGATATTTCTTTTCATCGAGATTATTTTGATAAGCTAATGAGTCCTTGATGAATTCTGCTCTTGAAATTGGTTTTAAAAATTGATCGTACTCATTTTCTTCTCTATTCAAATATGAATTTGAATTTTCGAGATCATCAATTGACTGTTTATTGTAGTCAAAGGTGTAATCTTTTTTTATAGTATTTGACAAATTGCCAGATTCTTTTTTACAGCACAAAAGGCACGATAAAATAAATAAAGTGGTCAGATTTCTCATAAAATTATTATTTTTAAATTTCTAAATCGAAAGTTATATAATTGGTTTTCCCTTTGATGCGTACAGCTCTAGTGTTGATCTTTTTATTTCCACTTGGTTTGTAGCCAACGTGCACCCAATCTGGTTCGTTTTTGCTTCCGTACTCCCAAATGATCTGATGGTAACTCAGATTATCTTTGACATATTTGAATATTTGCTCATTGGTAATCCCGTTGGTACCTTGGATGTCTAATGCCTGCCCGAAACGATGCTGCGAAGTATTTGAACCACCTACTTTTTTATTAACAGCCTCATTTCTAAAAACACTTGTCAACTTCACATTGCCATTAAATTGATCGTAAATTTTATCATAAATATTTATGCCAAGTTGCTTCAGATTTTCCTTTTCAGCTGCGCTTGGAGTGTTATCCAATCCATTTTTCTTAGCGGTATCACTCCTTATAGCTTGTGCCAGACTTAGATGAACACTCAGCATGCCTTCCTTCGGGGTTGCAGGTGCTTTGGAAACTGGCGCAGTTTCAGAGGATGAACATTTGAACTCTAGTGGCTTATTATTTTGTCCTTCTTTCAAACTTTGATGATAACGTTCCAAGATTTCCGACCGCTGAATCTTCTTGTCATCCTTATATATGCCGGTACTTTTTGTATCTACACTGGCGTTTTGCCTGTATTCTTCTGTGCCACTTTCGTACAGGACGAAGTTATCTGCTTTTCCTACACCTTTTGGAGCAAAAACGTGCAGATAGATATCTTCTGGACTTTTTATCTTGGATTTACTGTCTTCAAAATACTTTTTGACATAATCCAGTTGATTGACCTCGCCCATCTTGGCTAATTTTAATTTCAACTCGTGTAATTTATCAAAGCCAGTCCCAGATTTAAATTCTCCGATAGCCTGCAAAGCAGATTGTGTAAATTGAATCAGACCCACGGCTCTAGAACCTTTAGAAATGATTTTCCCAGTTTTATCTTTTTTGTAGAGCCAAAAATCATCCTTGGTGATAGAGTTCACATCTTGTAAAGATCTACCCATTATTTGATGCGCTTTGAATGAGCCAGCAGTTTCGACATTCATCACTGCCATTAGACCATTTGACATCTCCATTTTTCGATCCTCTCCCCAAAGTTCCGTGCAGATTTGCACAACTTTCTTTCTGAATTGACAACTGACTTTTCCTCCCCAAATGAGATCTTTGTACTGCTCTTGGCAAATGCAATTTCTAATTGTGTCCTTTTTATCTTTTTTATTAATTACGGCTGGACTTTTCAATTTTTCAACTGTCATCAAACCATCAGAATCAATACCGAATTTATTAGATTCAGCAGAAACATCCAGTACAATAACTTCTATAAAGTAATTCTGTTTTTCATTGTCAGAATCTCCCCAAATGCCAGAAGTCCCTTTAGAAAAAATACTTTCCGTTAATGTAAATCCCATTGTAACAATCGCATCGTGGTCAACCCTTATTTTTCCACTACGGTAAACTTCGTCATTAGTAGAAAGATTATCATATTCCCAGACGACATATTGGATTCTTTTGCCTTTCAAATTCTGGGAATTGATCCTAATCCGAATCTTGTTTCCGACCTCAACCTTGGTCAATTTTCTTTCATTGGCATCGACAAAATACGCATCTGTTATTTTTCCTTTTGGGTCAGGCTGTTTCTTAGTCTTACTTACAGTAGTTGCTGGAAATTTGGGAGAATTTTGTTTTGGTTTTGGTCTGTAATCAGGATTTGCCACATTCACATTGATTTGACTCGCTTTTTCACCTTTACCTAGATGGGTAGCAGTAACATAAAATTCGTGATTGGCACCTTCGTCTTCATCGCCTTTCATCATATATTTATTGGCAATTTGCCGCATCACTTTTTCATCAGCACTCAGTGGAATTTTCGCTTCAGCAATACCTTTTTCATTAACAGTGGCCTTATAAACCCTTGGGATTCTGTTGGTTTTGTTAATTTCAGGGCTATGCCCTTCGCCAAGCGCATCATCCTCCCAAAGCTGGAATTCTATTTCCTGCCCAAAAAGTCCTGTGCAGAAAGCTTGGGCAATCAAAGTATCTCGATAATCGGCCTTGTTTACATCAACTTTTCCACGGTTGAAAAGAACCACTTTATTAATTTGCCCCTTTATACTAGTTGTGGGCGTTATTTCCAGTTTGCCGTAGAGTGTTTTGGTGTTTTGCGTTGTTGGAAATAGAGTTTGCCTGATTTCGAAGATTCTGATTTCAAATAAATCGCCTGCTACAGGTTCAAAAAATGTGTAGTCAACCTTAGTTCCAATTTTTGGAATTCCGTTTTTGGTGATGTCTATCCAGTTGCCATTCTTTTGTTTTTTGAACAGATGCCACTCATAATTACTATTAGGATTATAGTAGGGTAGTGCGCCGAAAATACTGACTTCATAGAAATTAGTTTCTCCAACTTTTGGATTCTGATTACCGATGATTGCCGCCATAGTCTTAGGTGTAATAAAGTTGATCAGCCTGATTGATTTCTTCTTTGAATTCCTCAAAATCTATCATTGGATTGTAGGTCTGTTGTTCTTGTGAATTGGCATTGTTGGCATTGCTTTTTCCTGCCTCCGTTTGTTGGCCGTGTTTCATAACGGTTATCTTTCCGCCGACAGAACAAAGCAATTCAGAAATCTCCGTCACGCAATTTTTCCCAGATACCTTTACCTTTTCATAGGTATTAGTCCACTTTCCTGAAGGTGCAAAAGCACAAGGATTTCCGTTTTTAACGGAACACGCACCGAATGGCATTCCTAAAGGACTAAAATTAAGATCATCTTCTGTAACAACAAGATAATCAGCATTTCCATCTTCATCATTCCAATAATGTTTTTGATGGCTTGTCACTTTGAATGACGGAAATTTAGAACCTTTATCACAGCATGCTAGACCTTTTTGCACCACTAGAAATTTGCCATCGTGTTCGCTTGACTTAGTTTGATTTTTCGGTTCAATTTCGTTTGTCTGATCATCCAAATTCTCATTTTCGTCTTCGTCTTCATCTTCGCCATAGCTTTCATCCTCCATTGTGTCCCGTCCTTCATCAACCTCCAAAAAATCTTCACCAGTCGATATATTGGGATTACTGAAATTAGCATTTGGATTTTCATCGGAAAGTGTATTAAAATCAGAATTTCTATCCATTTTGTAGTAGCTTTAAAGTTTGTTCTCTTACAATTTCAGAATCTTTTCTAAATATTATCGAAGCTTCCGCCTCGAGCATTTTTTTTGTCTTCTTATCAGTTTTGTAAAGAAGGTTTATTTCTCCATCCGCCAATTCTTGAGAATAATTATCAAAAGACTTACCTCGCAAAATATCCTGAAGGCTGAACAAATCCTTTATCAAACCTTTCAATTTTGTAACAACAATATTTTCATCTTCGTGATTATACCTTGCTGATGTAGAGCAATTGATAAACATCGAGTTTGGTAACAAGTAAAATTGCTCTGTCCACTGTCCCGATTTATAAAACCAATCCATTTTAGGAAATAATAATTGGTATAATAAGCATGACGTAAACATTTTTAAGGTATAATCTTTTTTTTCAAGATTTTCGAAAAATCGTTTGAAATAAGCTTGATATACTTCTCCGACGAAAAAATCTTCCAAATGCACTCGTTTTTCACCGAATCTCTTTCTGAGATGTTCAAATTCAAAAAATCCCGAGATTTTTCCCTGCACTGGAATTGTAAAAGAAATTGGAGAAATACACTGCATACAAGCTAAAGAAATTAAGCTTATTTTATCATCTGGCTCAGACCCGTTTTTCAAAAAATCATAAGTTTGAACATCTACAATCTCAAAAGGAAGATTATTTTCTTTTTTTTCTCTGAATTTAATATCAACTTTATATTCTAATTTGAAATTATCCCCCGTAATTCCCGAAAATGATTCTTTTACAAAGTAAGTATCAGCATAAAAATCTTTTGTCACACTGGCTGATGGCAATTCTTTCTCGCATTTAATTTTGGCCTGCTCAGGATTTTTGTATTGTTTAGGAATAATAATTTGCCTTACACCAGCTAAATTATTAAACCACAATCTATCCATTTTATCACAATGACTATTGTGGAAATCTTTCAGTTCATCACCTGTCATCCCGATTTTGTAACCTATAATGTCAAGGTTATCACCAGCTTTTATGTCATAAAGCAAAATATTGTCGTCCATAACTAGAGATTTGCTCAACAGATTTTCTTTTTTAAATTTAGCTAATCATGTTCCATTATTTCCAGTAATCCTGTTTATTTGAAAAAGTGTAGTAATTCTACGATTGTAAATTTTAAAAGATAGTTGATGATCCTCAATTGAAGCCAGTGCAATATATCATGTGATATAAAAAAAATAAGTTATGACAATATTGATTATACAATTGTTATTGTATGATTAAAATAACTTTATGTTTTGAATACTTGCTAGTAATATTAAATTAATATTGATGATTCAATCGTTATGGCATCATTTTTACTGCGAATTAGGAAATCGATTTTTCTGAATTGATGAGCCTTACAATTAATTATTAGATACAAAAACTAAAGTCAAAATTATGAGTGTACTGGTAACTAACGAGACAATAAAAGAAGTTTTTCATATTGCTGAATCTGTAGCAAGAGAAAATTACAATAATCAATATGGAGCTTCCCATCTTTTACAAGCGCTTTTGCACAATAATTTTGGTTTAAAAGATTTTCTTTTAAATATCGATAAAGATCCAGCTTACATCTATGAATGGGCAGAAGTTCGAATCGAAGAACTCGCAAAGACTGGTCATCTTCCTAATGATATTGTAAAAGATGAAAAAGTGAGTATTATTCTTGAAGAAGCGGATGATATTCGATTAAAATTGGGATTAGATGAAATTTCTCCACTATGTTTACTTGCTGCCATTTCGAAACCAAATGTTGTCTACAATGTTCAGGAACTTAAATCTTTTCCTCTCCGCGAACATGAGATTCTAAATTTTTTCCGTGGTGAAGACAAAAATGTCAATATTCACGAAAATCACTTGACGGGACATTCTACTCCCAATAAAAATTCATTTCCAGCTATCAACAGTTATTGTATTGATAAAACTCAACAAGCTAACCAAGGTAAACTAGATAATATCATCGGTAGAGATAAAGAACTCAGAATGTTAATCGAAATTCTTTGTCGCCGCACAAAACCAAATGTTATTATTGTGGGAGAACCAGGCGTTGGAAAAACCGCTCTGCTGGAAGGCTTTGCAATTGAAATTAATAAAGGGAATGTTCCAGAGATGCTGAAAGAAGCAACTTTATTGGAATTGGACACAGGCTCATTATTAGCCGGGACTTCCTACAAAGGCGAAATCGAAGATCGTCTGAAAAAAGTGATTAATGAATGTAAAAGTATCAACAAAGCTGTTCTTTTTATAGATGAGATTCATTCTCTTTTGGATAGCAAAGGAAGCGCAGGAAATGTCGCTAATCTCTTGAAGCCAGAGTTAGCGAGAGGAGAAATAACAGTAATTGGCGCAACTACACAAGAAGAATATAGAAAAATTATAGAACCAGAACGCGCCTTCGATAGAAGATTTGAAGTTTTGAATGTTGAAGAGCCAGATGATGTAACTTGCGTGAAGATGATTGATGTTCTACTAGATGGTTATAAAAATCATCATAAAGTAGATGTAGATAGAAGTGCATTGGCAGATTGTGTCAGTTTGGCGAAGCGTTATTCTAAGGGAAAAAAATTACCAGATTCTGCAATCGATTTGCTAGACAGAACAATGGCTTCGATCAAAATGTTGGATGAATTGTCTGAAACAGAATTACAATCCTGGAAAGAGAATTATGATAAAATCATTGCCGAAAGTGATGAAACAGATCCGCTTTTAGTTGATGAATTAATCTGGAATTACAATCTTCTTCAAAATAAACTGAGTCCAATTCTTTGGGGTTCACTGTCTGAACAACATACTTTGGAAGCATCAATGGATATCGCTCAGATTAAAAATATTATTATTTCAACCTTTGAAGAATTAATACAATTAGCTTCGATTAAAAGAGAAAAAGTTGGCAAACTGGAATTGGCTGCAGTTATGGCTGCAAAAACTGGAATTCCGATTGGAAAAATCCAAGCCAAGGAAAAAGAAAAGCTCCTGAATATGGAGGAAATGCTCATCAAAAGAGTAGTAGGGCAAGATCACGCTTTGAAAATTCTATCTGATGCGATCGTAGAAAACCGAAGCGGACTCAACAAACCGGGACAACCAATCGGATCATTTTTCTTACTTGGACCAACCGGAACGGGGAAGACTGAATTAGCAAAATCTATCGCAGAATTACTTTTCAATGATGAAGCTGCAATGATTCGGTTTGATATGTCGGAATTTAAAGAGGAACATTCTGCGGCATTGTTGTACGGTGCACCTCCAGGTTATGTAGGTTATGAAGAAGGAGGGATGTTAGTCAATAAAATCAGACAAAATCCTTATTCTGTGGTTCTTTTTGATGAGATAGAAAAAGCGCATACTTCGGTTTTCGATGTTTTTCTTCAGATAATGGATGAAGGTAAAATTCACGATAAATTAGGGAAAGAAGGTGATTTTAGCAATTCCTTGGTTTTATTTACTTCAAATATTGGAAGTGAACAGATTGTGGAACATTTTGAGAAAAATGAAATTCCTAATTCTAAAAATCTGATGAAAATAATGACGGATTCGGGAAGATTCAGACCTGAGTTTTTGGCTCGAATTACCGAGATTATTCCTTTTGCGCCGATTAATGAAAATATGGCTGAGAAGATTTTTAGTATTCAATTAAGATCATTGAGAAAAGCTTTAACTAGATTGGGGATTGGTTTCAATATTGACGATGACGCAATCAAAAATTTAGCTTTAAATGGATTCAGTTCAAAATATGGCGCACGTCAAATTTCTGGTGTCATCAGAGCGCAATTGGCAAGACCAATTTCCAAAAAAATTGTTAGAGAGGAAGTGAAATCGGGTGAAACAATCTATGTGAGCTGGAATAATGAGAAGGAAGATTTGGATTGGGTAATATCATAAAGTAATAATCAAATTATAAGAATGAAATATTTTATCATTTTATTTTTTACGATTATCGTTTCAAAATTTCATGCTCAAGGTTTAACGGCATCTGACACGTCTGAACAGAGTGTGAGAAGGTATCAAGGCGTTATAAAAAGCAACAGGCAGCTTGTAGATTTCATAGAATATACTTTTGTTAAAAAAGGCATTCCGAGACATCTAAAAAACCTTGCTGTTATAGAATCTGGTTTGGATCATACACAGGTTTCTCACGCTGGGGCAAAAGGTTTGTGGCAGTTTATGTCAGCACATGCCAACGGTTATGGTTTGTCCGATGATAATAGAAGTGATATGTACAAAAGCACCAAAACGGCTGCGATTTCTCTGCAAAATCTGTACAGAAAATATGGAAATTGGATCACGGTTGTTGCTGCTTACAATTGTGGTGAAGGTAATATCCAAAAGGCGATGAATAAAGCGAATTCCAGAGTTTACACAGAATTTGCGCCTTATCTTCCATTAGAAACTCAAAATCACGTCAAGAAATATTTGAATGCAGGTTATGCAACTGGAGAGTTGGAACAGATTCTGAATGATTACAGAAATTTTACTGCAAGCCGGAAAGCTACAACGCCTTTCAAATCAGATTTTTCGAGTTCTCAAGCCAATTTAGCGGAAACCAAATTAAATGGCGCTTTTGATATCAATGAAATTGCAGAATGGCTAGATATTAATAAAGAAGAAATTTTAGCTTGGAATCCCAAGTTAGAAAAGAATCTGAGTGAACAAGGAGAAAGCAATTTTTATTTGCCTAAGGATTTGATGGTCAATTTCTTGATGAATAAAAATGAAATTTTGAACAATTCTTTGAAGAATTAATGTAAAAACTATTCTATGGAAAGCCAAAATTATAAAATTCCCTTCAATCCTGCGAATATGATGATCAGCAACGGTCAAATTGAAACTTGTGATATGGCGGAAAGTATCGCTCAAAATATTATGCTACTAATCGTTACTAAAAAAGGAGAAAACAGATATGATGAAAACTATGGAAACGATGTCTGGAATGTAGAATTTGATAATGGTGTAACGCCTCCAATGTGGGAAAATCTATTCGTAACAAGCTTGCAGAGGCAAATTGCAGAATATGAACCAAGAATCGTGAATGCAGTAGTTCAGGCAAATATTACTTATGTAGAACACAGTTATGAAACTAGAGGTTTCAGCGAAGTGAAGAAGAAAGTGAGAGTTGGAATCAATGCCAAAATGGAATCAACAGGCGAGCGTTTTAATTTTTCTACAGAATTGTTTTTGAGTCCAATGTCTATCGATTAAAATATAGAAGTATGAGTTTTGATCAACAACAGACTTTTTCTAAGGAAGTCATAAAAGCGAGAATGCTTCATAATGCGACCAAGCTCTGGGGTTTGAAAAGCATCCAATCGTTGGATCCGTTTGTAAAATTGCTGATTGACGCATTCAGTACGGAAGTCTTTAAAGCTAATAACGAAATCCAGAGTATCAATGGAAGAATTTTGGAACGATTGGCAAAATTGCTGACTCCAACCAATTATACGCATCCGACGCCATCTCACGCCATTGCATTTTGCATGCCGGAAGAAGATACGGAAATCCTGATGGAACATTCCGAATTTTTCTTTAAAAAGCATTTGAACTCCTTTAGAAAAACACAGTCTGACAAACAGGTCGAAATTCCTTTTACGCCAGTTGATAATATTGATTTGGTCAAGGCTCAAAATATCTTAATGGTTGCTGGAAATACAGTTTATCATATAGATGAACAGTTGAATAAAATCCCAATTAAGAGAATTTCGCAAGATGTTTCTGAATATAGAAATATAATGATTGGCATTGATATCAGTCAGTACGAATCGGAAGTTTTCCCAGAAAAATTCAATTTGTATTGTTCAAATCCTACTTATGAAAAAATAGATTTCATTTATAGACTTTTACCTCATATCAAGGTTTTTCATAATAATATTCCATTGCAGGTTTCTGCTGGAATTAATTATAATAAAATGATTGAAGATCAAGGTTATGAAGGTATTTTCGAGGAACAATCTATTCGGCATAAGATCAAAGAAGATGTCAAAAATCTTTACAATCACAAATTCATAGAGATCAGTGGTCTTTATCAATCGCTTTTGAAAAGAATTACGCTGGGATTGCCAGAAAATATTGAAGATGGAAGTTCAGTTTTGGATCCTTTCAGAAATAAAAAGATCCTTTGGCTGAAAATGGAATTTCCACCACAATTCACGTCAGAGATTTTGGAGAACTTTTCATTTGTAATGAATGCTTTTCCCGTTTATAACCGTGGCTGGAAAAAGACGGAATACAATCTGGATATTATGGGAAATAACATCCCAATGGAAACCAGTGAAGAAGAATTTTTCTTGTATGTAGAAGAAGTGGTAGATGGTCTTGGAAAACGATATTCCGAAATTCCGTTTACTCCAAATGATGAAATTGAGAAAGGACTTTTCACCGTCAGAAAAGGTGGAATGGAACGCTTTACCAGCAGAAATGCAACAGATCTGATGTCCCATGTAATGGAATTGTTGAGAGATGAGGTTGCAGCTTTCGCCATTGTCAACAGAGATAAAGTGAAAGATGTTCTGGGCGAAATTTCTGATAAGATGAAAGGTCTGATGAAAAAAGTGGAGCAGGCGAATAAGGAACTTAAAGAAGATGTCAATTACGTCATCATCGAACCTTTGGAAAATTCTACTCACACCTATGCGTCATTTTGGGTTTCTCACGCTTCATTGGCTAACAGCATTCGTCCTGGTACAGATCTTAATTCTCAGAAAAAATTTCAGAGCATTACTTTGGTTACTGAGACTACTGGCGGGGCGGAAGAGAAAAAGCAGTCAGATACGATTCTGGCTTACAAATATGCATTGACAACTAGAGATAAAATTATTTCTGCAGAAGATGTAAAAAATTACTGCAAAATGATGCTGAACAGCGAACTGAAAAATGTGACTGTCAAACGTGGAGCAATGATAAGCGACAAACCAAGAGAAGGTTTCATCAGAACTGTGGATGTTGAAATCACACCTTTGAATTATTCTTTTTATGGAAGAAAATATTGGGACAATCTGGCGAATGTCCTCAGAAATAATATAAAAGCAAAAGCAATAGACGGCGTAGAATATCGGGTGATGATCGTGGAAGAAGCTGTGCATTTGGAAATTTAAACTGACTAATAATGAACGATACTCAACATATTTCTGAACTGAAGTACAACAAACTCGGAACCGATTTTAAAATAGAATCGGTGGCTGCCAATTTGTTGAAATATTACAATGATAGTTCGAGCATTTTTGTCAGAAGAGTTGGGATTAATGATCGTCCTTATCTCAAGGATATCAAAAATATATATTCCACGTATTATGGTCTGGATAATGAGACAATTATTATGGAAACGTACCGCGAGAGTATTTATGATTATCTGCCAGAAGGTTTGTTTCATCCTCCATCTTTGGGAAGTGCTTCTAGCAGAGGTGTGGAGAGTGTTGTGAAGGCTATAAGAAAACAAAAAGAAGTTGAGGAAAATGCCAGAAATTTCTTCCAACCTTTTGAGCAGGAGTTTTTCTACACAGAAGTTTCTGCGCTATTGAAGGAAACTGAATTTGATATTGCGGATAAGTCGGATACGTTGATCGAAACATTTACAGAGCTTTGGCCGATTCTGAAGAAGGTAGACTTGGATACAGCAAAAGTCTTTTTTTACATTCTTCCGTTTTTGCACGAAGTGAGAGGGAATAAACGTTGGATTGAAAGATTTCTGACTGCTTTTTTGAATGTAAAAGTTGAGATTGATTTTGTCCCAAATATCATTAATAACAACGAAGAAGAATTAGGAATTTCAGCTTTAGGAAACGCAAAACTGGGTATTACTTTGATTCCAAACGGAAAACATATGGATGGGGAGAGAAATTGGCAGATCAAAGTGGGATCTATTCCGTATGATCAAATTCATAAGTATGTTTCAGGAACGCCTTTTCGTGAGTTGTTGCAGAATATCTATGACTATTTTATTCCAATCAATGTAAAAATTGAGGAGAAATTTGTGACTGAAAAAAGAGATGATTCATTTATCATAAATGCAACAGGAAACAAGAATAGATTGGGATTTTCAACGTATATTTAAAAAAGATAAAATTATATAAAATAAAAAACTAATATGGAAGTAGGATCTGTGAAAGAGATTTTGTTAAGATATCTTCTGATGCCATTGATTGCGGGAATTATGGTCATTATTCTTGCAATGATTCGCAAAAGTCAACCTGCCATCAAAATAAAACATATCATTTTTTATGTTTTGATAGCTGGGTTATGCCTCTCTTTACCTGGCTTTCTGGGATTCTCGGGGAACCTTTTTAATCCTTACTGGTATCTTTTTTCACAGGTGATCTATTTGGGATTGGGGATCTTTCACGTTAATTTATTGCATCATTATTTTAGAAAACATATAGATAAACTTTGGAAAAGTATTCTTTTTGAAAGCATCCTTAGCATCACCTGTATTCTTTTTGGAGGTTATCTTTTTACATTGATTTTCAAATGGATGAGCAAAGATCTGGGCAACGAATATATGGCTTCAACCAGTCTTTTGATTTTAATTGTTCCTCTGGTTTTCTATTACTGCTATGTACAATTTATCAGCATTCCTTTTGATATTTACAAAACCTGGAGATTTGATCCAGATCAGAAACCTCACAATTTTCAAGGTGTTGATTTTGATAAATTAATGGTTCTGAATGTAGAATTAAGCAAAAATTCAGAAGATCAGCAGAGATTCATTGTAAAAGCAAAAACGCTTTCTACGGGAATCACTTTTGGAGATTGGTTTTATCGCGTGGTTGATGATTATAATTACAAAAATCCAGCAACGACTATCAAATTATTGGACGCAAACAATGAACCTTTCTATTGGATTTTCTACATCAAAAAATCATTTTTCAGCCTTAGAAAATACATCGATTTTGAACAAGATATTTTAAACAATAAAATTACCGAAAACCAAACAATCATCTGCAAAAGAGTCATCAGACATCAGGAAGAAGGTAATATCGCAAACCAAATAACGACAACATTATGATACAGCCAATTAAACATTATGCCGTAAACTGGGTAGACGGAATGAAGATTTCGAAAGATCATCTTGTACAACAGGAAGATTTTATGATAGATTCTGTCCGAGATTGTAATTCTCTGCAAATCAACTCTTACAACTTTGGATTGCTTCCGATTTCTGAAAAATTTGGAGACAAAACCATCTACGAACTTCAAAGCACCGCAACCAATGATGCGCAACTGACGATCAAAAAATTTACGGCTGTCACACTTGCAGGCTACAGAATCGAATTGTTCGATTATAAAGTCAATATCAGAAATCTGGCAAAAAATATGTCTCAGGAACAGGAAGATGTGGACGGTGAATATTATATTCTGGCTTCAGTCAATCCTTTTGATCACGTATCTTTTGGAGATATTGATGCAGAAGAGATCCCGCCAAGACATCCTTTTACAAAACCGAATTACAGAATTGAGTTGATAGATATTTCAATTTTGAATAGCAGTTATTCCGGAGGAAATTATTTGGTTCTAGGAAAAGTCGCAATGAAGTCTGGAATGGCTCAGATTGATGCACATTTTATTCCGCCTTGTAGCTCGATAGAAAGTCACCCGAGATTGGTAGAGTATTATAACAGCTATTCTAATTCTTTGAGCAATCTTCGTCAATACGCGTTTAAAATTATCCAGAAAACGGCACATAAAAACCAAAATGTGACTTTGGCAGAAAACGTGAAAATGCTGTGTAAAACGATTATTTCTAATATCGGAGAGAATTATTTCCAATTTAAAAATATAGTAACAGAACAACCTCCGATTTTCTTGATTAATATTTTCTCAAAATTGGCACTTCAACTTTATAATGATACGCAGATGATTGTTCAGTCTGAGTTGGAAGAAATGCTGAATTACAGCTTAGAATGGAGCGAAATTACACCTCATTCATTGTTGAATCAATTGACCGTTTCTGCAGAAATTAATTACGATCATCATAATACCGGTGAATATTTTTACAATATCAATCAAATGCTGAAAAGCCTTGAATCTATTTTTGGAAAATTGAGCGAGTTGGATTACATCGGCCAGCGAAAAGAAAATATCATTGTAAACGAGCAAGAAGTGAAATCCAACGACGATCCGAAAAAAGGTTGGAGTGTTATAAATTAATTTTAGATAGTGAATAAATAAATTTAGTCGTAGAATTACTACATTTCTAAAATTATATAGAATGATTGTTCAACAATCAAAATATGTTTTTTAATTTTAATAATCGCAAGAAATTGTGTAAATGAATGTTTTCAGAAGATAGTTACATCAAATTAAAAATCAATGGTTTATTGGATTTGGAAGTCTTGGAAAAAGAATACCAGATTTCCAAACAAGACATTATCAAATTTCATAATCAACATTGCGAGATAGGCGATATTCTGCCTTTGCATCTTCCGAAATATGTTCCTTTTCTTTTTTTGCCAAAGAAGAATTTTGAGGATAGAAATTTGGAGTTTGTAAAGACAAGTGATTTGAAATATCCAATCGGAATAAGCCAAAAAAAATATGGTGTTGTCATAAAATATCTTCACAGTACTACTCAGATTCATTTTGAGGTTGATATTAAGCGTGATGGATATTTGGTTGAAATTAAAAAAGGAAAGAATTTTATCAATAATACGGAAGTTGAAAATACTATTGAAAAATTATTTGAAAAGGCAGAGCAAGCAATTTATCCCATAAAAATAGCTGTAGATAACAAAGGATTCTTTTTTAAAATTGAAAATGAACAGGAAATCCAGGATAGATGGGAGAAAGAATATTCATCGAAATTGAAGGAATATTATGTTGGAGAAATTGCCGAAGACATTTTGAAGAAGATGGACATCACTTTTAGAAATATGAAGTCAAGACAGAGTTATTTGTCTCAAAATAGCTTTTATAAACTTTTTTTTCTTCCTGTTTACCAGCTGTATTCGGGTTACAGTAAAGATGATTCGTTTAGTTTTTATTTTGCTAAAATTCAAAGTGATATAAATTTTAATGTAAAATATACTTTAGAAAAAGAATATACAAGAGGAAATAAAATCGCTTTACGGATTTCGGGCAACGAAGCAGATAATTACTGGATTGAAAAAGAAGAAAAGGGATGTTTAGACTGGCTATATAAATTCCATAGAGATACCCATGATTTATTTTCAGTAACGGGTTCAGTTTCCACTTTTGAGAGAGGAAAAGAAATAAAGATTGAAGTACAGATATTCGAAATTTAATATTTTGAATTAAGTGATAAAAAGTGTAAAAACAATATTATGAGTGAGAAACATCTTGTTTGCCAAGGCGCCATTTGCCGTTGCAACTTCGGGACAACTCCTGATAAATTAAAAGTCTTAACACAAAGCAAGCGCTACATCAACGATAATGGAGGTAGTAAAAAACTGGTGGCTACCGAAAAAGATATTGGTAAGACGTTTGAAAAAAACTTGTTCGGAAACTGTTCTAAGCTTAATAATAATCCTTGCCAAGTTACTGTCACGCAATGGAGTGGTTTTTATGAAAAAATTACAATTGAAGAAAATGGTGGCAAAGCCTTATTAGAAAGTAGTAAGGCAACTTGTCCTATTGGAAGTACAGATTGTATTACGATTATCAACCACGGACAGACTGCTGAACTTTCTAAGCAGAACGTGCAAAATGCAGATAAAGAAGTTTTAGCGGAATTGTTTCCGCTAGGTGATATTCAGCGAGAAAAAGATTTATTAAATATCAAAAATTTGTAAATTATGAGTACTGGTCTCCATATACAAGTTATTAAGGAAGGTTTTGAACAAAATAAGTTTGATGCAGTATACGGATGTTTGATATTATTAAAAGCAGGAACTTTTAAAATACTTGTAGAGGAATATGAAGCAGAATATAGAGAAAGAGCGCTTGAATTCGAGAAAGATGGAAAATTTGCCCAGCAAAAATGGAAGGAAAGGTCTGATGCTGGTTGGAGCAAAGAAAAATTAGATGAAAACTGGAAGGCAAATGAAGTTCAGAGAGATGCCAAAAAAAAGAATTCACTTGATGCAATGCATCTAAAATACAAGGATGTAAACTGGGTTTGGGTGGTAGCACCAAAACAATTGACCTCGGCAGAACTTTCTCATAATCAATCATTTTCGAAGGGTATAACACAAAACGGCAGATACACTATTACATTTCCGAAAATTTTGGAGGGAGGTGGAATGGCATATTTAGAAGCTTTTCAACCAGAAGAAGGAGCAAGAGGTAAAAAGCCTTTTGGCATACTTGTAAAAGCTACAGGTACTCCTCGCATCGTACGTGTGGAATGGACGGATTTTGATTATAATCTGTTAGAGAACAAGTTGGTTGCATTCAATTCAGAAGTGTTACTACATATTTATACAGAAGCACTCTACGGACAAGAATTGGAAATTAATCTTTTTGATGAAGATATCTTCAATGATGACGGCTTGAATATTGCGAAAGGAAATTCTTTCCGGCGTGAAGTAAATATAGAAAAAGTACACCCAAAGGAAATTGGTAAAAAAGGTGTTGCCGATAATCTTATAAAATCAGATCAAAGCGCAACAGACAACGCAATAGAGAGAGAGCAGTACATACAAAAAGTAACGATAGAGGTAAAAGTTGACTATGCTTGGATGAAAAGCGCTGGAGAGCATCTTAAAATTTATCCAACTGTAAAATCTTTGAAAACAGGTAGGTACTACGAGAATTTTTCCAGAGAATTTTTGGAAGTTTGCAGCAGAGATGGCGTATTGTATGATGTGCAGAAAGAGGTTACTAATAAACCAGTAGTTGTAAGCGAAATAGAGACCAACGTAGCGGCCTATTCTCCTTGTAGATATGATCAGATTTTGTTAACTGATCCACAAAACAAAGTGGCGGACCAGCAATTGTACAATAGTGCAGATAAAATAGCTATAGATAGTCTTACATATAATTGCTTTGCAAGCTCTGACGATGATAATCCTAATATTCTTGAGCTTAAATATAACGGTTATAGTGTACTAGAATGTATACAGAAAAATGAACATAAAAAGCAAGGTAGATTTATATTTGATAATAAAATAGAAATTGTAACTGCAGAAAATGATCAATATAAATTAAAGGTTGAGGGAAACGGTAACAGAGGTCTGATAAGGACCAATCCTGAACTCTTCTTCTTTTCTCCAGATAAAATCAATAGATATCAATTTGTAGCAAATACTTGTGCGCAACCAAACCAAGTTATTAATATCAATGTTTATCCTGTTGTAGAAAGAGAGGTTGCTTTTGTTTTAACGCTTTTCAAAACATTGAATGCAGAGATCAATCCTAAGTTTTCAACTAGGGAGAAATTGACCGACTACAACAAGCAAAAAAGCATGAGGCTGATTCGTGACGAATTAGAGATTTTGTATCAGACGAAAGGTGGTCTTGGATTTGGATTATCTGCGAAAATAAAAGTTGATAGTGTAGAATCTTCTGTAGAACTAGGACACACTAAAAATCAAATTAAAAAACTGATAGGTTTTTACAATAAAGTTAATGAGGTGCTAGCACCTTTCGATGGCAGGGATAAAGTTTCTGACTCTATCGCATATCAAAAAAAGATCTTACCAAAAGTTACTTTTGATTTAGAACCGCCTAATTTAGCTCTTGCATTACGAATCACAAACAAGAAAATCGAAAGTACGGGTGATATCGTTTGGCAATTGACTGGGGCTATCGCCCTGAAACCTATCGCAAAGTTCAAAATTGGTGTAGATCTGATGACTCTTTTACAATACGCTGGAGTTGGTGGAAAAATTGCAGATTGGATAAAAGAAAAATTGGAAAATAGATATAATTTTACAATATATGTCATATTCGAAGTGTCTTTGGAAGCTAAGGGTGAATTAACATTGACGTATAATCGGGTAGAAGGTTTCGCACCAGGACCCAGAAAATTACAGGTAGAACCTGCGATAGCTATAAAAGGTGGTGTGAAAAGCACAGAGTTTGTGACCGTAATGGTTCCAGAAGCAGATGGAAAGTTACAATCTGCAAAGGTTGAGAAATATAAAGCAGAAGCCTCTGGAGTATCTTCTATACTTTACACTTACGAGGTAACATCTGATAGTAAAGGACAGTATAGCCAGCATAAATTAGAATTTACCGGATTGAAAGCTACTATCATTGTCTATGCTATAAAGGATGGTATGAAATATAATGAAACGTTCAGGAGAGATTTTACCATCGTAGAAAAACCTGTAGATCCTTGGTACAAATCTGATAAAGATTACACGGTATGAAAAATTTTAATCCAATTATCGCATTAAATATTATTCTAGTCATTTTTATATCTATTGGCATTTTGATATTTATTTTTCTTCTGAAATCAGATAAGTTGACTATTGTTTCTTCCATTGTTATTGGTGCAATCACTCTTGTTTTAATTACAGTTTTAGCGAGTTTTAATGTTAAAACTTATGGTTCCGCGAAACAGTTTGAAAAGTCAGAAATCAGTAAAAACAGATTATATTTTCATAATGGTGAATTCGTGATCGATAGTCCGCTTTTGCAAGAAAAAAAAATTGTAGAGTGGAAGCAGGTTGAAGCAGTTTTTCTAATGAATTCGGCGCCATTGGATGGTGAATATTTCAATTTTCAGTATATCATATTTGCCAAAACTCCAGTGAAAACAGTTCGTTACAGAAGTCAAAAGTGGTATAATAAAATTTTACCCGCTCACACAGACCGAGCTGAAGTGACAAAGATTAGAATTGATGATTATCGAAATATTGATTTTCACAGTTTTTTTCCAATGGCGAATAAACATCTTGATTGCGTTAATAATAATATTGCAAAATATCTTACTCTGAAATTTGGGAGTGATGTTACGAAGCTGAACTTTAATCAAAATCAGTCTTCAAGCACAGCAAATACAATTAATAATCTTGGATTTTACCAGGTTTTTGACAGAAATAATCCCATCGAAGATTCAACACTATCTGACTACAGAAAAAACTCAGTTCTATGACAAATCCTATTTATTACTTAGAAATCAAAGCTTTTCATTGTTATGTGGAATTATGGCTCAACGATATTATTGTATTTGCTCATTACGAAAAAAATGGAAGTATCTGGGTAGATTGGCCTATTAATCAATTTATTTTAGAATCGGGTGTACAATCCTATGAAGTTAGACTTTTACCTTACGAAGGAGAATCCGGATTATCGCAACTGGCAGAGGCGGAATTTGGAGTTCATGCGATAGAGGCAGTGACAGAAGACGAAAGAATTGAAATTATCGAAAAATCATCAATAGATATAAAAAATAGAGATAATTTACCTTTATTTGTTCAAAAAGGAAGTTTCCCAGTAACTGTCCCATATAAAAATGATGGCTGGAAAAACTCCATTTCATTGATTGACGAAGATAAAAAAAAGTTGCTCAGCGAAGTTTTGGCTTGGAATCAAAAATTATTGACTATCTATAAAACTTCCAACATATCAGAATATAACAAGATTTATTACCAAAGAGAAGCTGAATATGCGAAAGCTTACACAATACCATTTGTTCAAAGTTCACAAAATATTTTCCATTCGAAGTTCAAGGATTTAAAATCGTTGCCAGATCACATCTACCAAATTGGCATCTTTGGAAACGGAAAATTGGTAAGCGTACAACTTCCTAAAGAACTGCCAGGTTTTACATATCAGTCAATAACGGAAAATGAGGAAAGCCTGGGTGTGAGTCTTTTATTGTTCTTTCATAGAAAATCTGAAGGCGAAGCGTTGGAGATTATCAGGTAAAATCATCTCGTATAGGTATTTTGATTATTAAATGAAATAAAAATTGTGTAATATGACACCGAAGATAATAATATTTAGTTTTCTAATGATTTTGAGTTCTTGCTCAGAATCCAAGGGTCAGAAAAATCCGGATTTTATTTGTAAAGGATGCGGAAGTTTCGATTTATCAAAAATGACCTTTAATGAAAATATTTCTGAATTAACATCCAAAACAGAAGTCTGGAAAACAGCTATTGTGAATGCTAACAACGAAGAGAAAGAAATTGAAACGCTGCAAAAATCGGATGTTGTAAAATTCTACAAATATCATTTTTCCAATCAACGAAATTTGATATTAGGCAAAAATCTATTCCATTACAATAATCAATTTTTCTTCAATGGATTGGTAATTTTGACGGATGCCAAGAATAAAATTTATGGCTACTCAGCCAAGAATTTTTATGACGGAAAAATGTCTGATATCAATAATTTTGTGAATGATTTAAAAAAAGAAAATAATACCTCTCAATATAAGCAAAACAAGATGTACGGCGATTTGACTGTCTATCAATGGTTTGGAAAAAATAAAATTGTGCAATTGGTGAGCGATAACAAAGTAGGTACTGAGGAAAAGACAGTCAATGGGAAAACCAGCGTCGTGAATAGCACATACATAAAAATAAACGTCTATGATGAGTCTTTTGTGAAAGATTCATCAGAAAAATCATTAGAGAAAGATGTTGATTTTGCTGTCTTCAGTGAAAAACATTATCAAAAATAATTATTTTTTTTATTTTAAATTAATAACGTTCTAAATCAGAAAACGTCAAATCCTGAAGCTTTGGTAAGCTCTTATATTTTATCGATTTCTGTCTCTTATTCAGAATTTTATCAGAATCCAATTCTTGGTCAAATTCAACTTTAGTTCCTTTGACGAGGTCGATTTCGGTTTCCGAAGTTTTATTTTTTCCGTCCCAAATCACTCTAGAAATATTAATCAACTCAAAATTGCCGTTTTGGAATTTAAAAGTGTAACGGCTTTTGAGATTGTTAATATCAGTCAACATTTGCAAATTTCCATCCTCAATAAAAAAATCAGGAATATTGTTACCATTATGTTTCCCTTTCTTATTTTTTGGATATTGACTTTCAATAATTTTTGTAGAAGAAATAGCAAGTTTCAAAGTTTTAGAAGTAGACTGAGAAAGAAAAATCCGAAGTCTTAGAGGTCGTGTTTCATTCTTCAAATCCATTTCTACAATTACTCTGTCCAGTTTTTTATCATTATTCAAATCCCCTTCTTCTTCTTTCGCAATGAATGTGAAATTAGCTTGATTTGCAGATTTTTGTGCGTAATGATTTATCGATGTAGATAGAAAAATCATGATGAAATATAGGACCGATTTTTTCATAATTAGATGCAATTTGAATAATTTAAAATGATTCTATTAAAGATTGTAGAAAAGATTTCGAATCTGATAGATCATCAAAAACCATTACCAAAGTCATAGTGTAAATTGAAAATATAAAAAGTAGAAACAATATTAAAATTAAGAAAAATCTAGAAGTTTTATCCATTGATTTTGTACAGAAGTAATATATTGAAAAAGCTAAAATCGAAGGAACAATTGCTGCTGTCATTGCAACTTGAGTAATGATTTTAATAATATTTTTTGTTGTAATCTCAGTCAAATAATGGATAGATTGATACCAAATTGTAAATCCGATAACAATTATAATGTAAATGAACAAACCGATGTACAAGTTTATAGATCTCTTCATTCTTACTGATATCTCGGATTTCTACCAGAGCTGAAGGAACCTCGCAATCCATCTTCCACTTGCTGCCAAAATTGTGTATGACTTAAACTGTGAGAAGCCATTGCGAGATATGGTATTGATCCGGGTCTTTTATCCAATTCTGTGATAGTTGCTTCATCGTTTGCAGTGACTAGAAAGGCATGATACTGATTTACAAGTGTGTAATATCGTTCTAGATTTCCTCTCAGAATTTTCAGCTGAGAATCTAGATTACCAGTGAAAATATATTCTGCAGCATTAATTCCTTCCGTAATTTTTTGAAGTTGAGCAGGTTTTACAAATTGACTGATAAGTCTCATCAGCAGATCTTCCAGATTGTTGTTTTGCACCGCAGATTGAGTTCCTCTTAAAAATGTGTCAAATGCACTTTTCTTTCTTCTGGAATTGTAAGGATCATGCTGGGTAATATTAACATCCAAAATGGTTAATCCTCTGGTTTGTCTTTGAGGCGTCCAGGAAGTGGCGTCTATACTGTCGGTAATTCCTCTATTTTCGCCAAAAACATTGGCTAGCAAATTTAGGATATAACTGTCTCTCACGCCTGTTCTTATATCAAACAAGATATTCAGCGTGGTAATTCCTTGGGTCAGTTTAAGATGTCTTCCGAAGGTTATTTTATCATGCCTTCCGCCTCCGGAAAAATTTTTATGAACATCATAAGTCCATTGGAGAACGTTTCTCAATAAGCCTATGAATGATTGCTTCTCATTCGCTAAAGTAGAATTTTGGATTGTGATAGAATCAATATATTTGATGAATTCCTGAACAATCAAATTTATTCCTAAAAAGGCATTAGACATTTCTTGCCACGCAGCAATAGCTTTATTCTCATTATACCAACCTTTCAGATATTGCATGATGAGATCCATCTTTACGTTTTTCAGAATAGTGATTCCATTTTCGAATTTTTCCATTTGAAAAGACTTTAGCAATCCTTCCATATTAAGCAAACTGAAATCTGCAATCAACTGCTGTGTCAGATCATATTCATTGTGAACATTGATGATTTTACAATCTGGATGCAATTTACCGTGGTTCAGCTGATGTTTTCTCTGGAAAAATGGCGTAGAGAGGTAAGTAATACTTTTGATTTTCCAAGGCGTGGGAAATTCGGTAAAGTTGTTTCTTTTAAGAATTGCAGATTTACCTATCATTTCTCTGCTCGTAATAAGTTCAGAAAATTGATTGATGACATTTCCGCCGTGCGAGTGACCAATCAGATGAAGATGAACTTCCTGATTTCTCCAAAAACGATAGGTTCTCAGCATCACATCCAGTAAACGTTCGGAAGCAACAATTCTTTCATTCGTATTGTTATCACCAGACCAACTGAAAAATTCACCTTCTATATGAAGGTTTAGATAATGCAGTTTGATTTCCTGGATTTTATGCCAAAAGTTATTGAGACTTTCTTTTGTCTTTCGCTTGAGTTCAGCATCTATCGCTTGCCAGTATCTTGTATTGGCTTGATGTCTTTCTCCGGTAGTATTAATGGGATCTGTAGTTCCTGCGACAAACATTACAATATCGATAATTCTGCTGGCTGTTTGTGGCGGATCTTCAGGAGATCCCCAATGCAGCCCATTTTCAGTACCTTCTTCAGTTACAGTATGTGTAGCATGTGTCACAATATTTTCGTTAGAATACATACTGTGACCTCTTTCGGATACTTTGTTATAGGTGCCTTTTACGATTCTTGTTCTGCTCATTGTTGTTTAATTTTTGAAAATATTATGTCTCTCAATTGATATGATTCTGAATAACAAATTAATCATTGAAGTACTGTGTCTCTCTCTTTGATAAAATTTACCGGCAACATCCGAAATAATTGTTTCCAAAATATCAGGTTTCTTTTTCCATTGGATTTTCCAGATAGGTTTTTATCTAGACCTTTGGTAATATTGGTATGCGAACCTGTAATTTTTGAATCGGTACTTTATATTAAACAGATTTGATCTTTCTGTCAAAATTTTAAAACATCTTCAAATGAAAATTTATTTCTTCATACTCCGTCTCTGTAATCATATAGTTGTTAATGAATTTTTGCTTACGTCTTTCCAAAACTTTTCCTGTTTTGCCATCCAATTTTGATAATTTCTTCTATGTGATTATCTTTCATCCACTATTTACCAAATAGCGCCAGATTTCTTTAAAATCTCCAAAAACAGAAGTGTCGCCAAGTCTCATCCAATCATAGCCATAATCTTCTCATTTCCATCCATCTTTACTGCGAAAACGTACCACACATTTTGCTCTTATTTCCGTCGCAGTTGGCTTGGCTGGATCTCCGTAAGTGATACCAATTTTATTTCTCCAACTTCAGAAATCCAGTTTAATGCGTTGGAGATGATGCTTTCAGTAGAGTATATATTGTTGCCTTTCTCAGATACTTTGGTATTAGTGCCATTTACAATTCTGATTTTGCTCATTGTTACCTGGTTTTATAATAATCACATTCTGTGTTAAAAGCATCACATTAAAACTAATTATTAACATATTGTGATTCTCTTTTCGATAAAACTTTACCAGAAACGCCATCCAAAATAATTGTTTCTAAAACATCAGGTTTCTTTTTCCATTGTATTTCCCAGATTGGTTTTTCTTTTTCTATTCTTCTTCTGATAGTGGTATGATAACCTGTACCCTGTAATACAGGTCCTTTGGAAAGTTTTATGTTTTCTGCTTTACAGAATGCCAAAACCTCATCAAATGTAAATTTGTAAGGTTCATCATAATTTATTTTTTTAACAAGTTTTCCATCTTTGTCAAATTCATACCAAATTCCTAACGGAAACGTAGTCCAGGGTAAATTGAGGGTGAGACCCTTATTGTAGATCATATAATTAAGATAATAAATTTTCACAATTTTATATAAAGAATCATTTGGGGTAAACTGATATGAGATGTTAGTTTGATTTCGCATAATTTGTATATAGCCAGAATCTGTTTTCTTACTATAGTTTTCCAATTTATCAA
>RCUH01000959.1_pt1 | contig 24218 bp, 22 predicted proteins | sample 2166191 | NCBI WGS metagenome assembly RCUH01 (sample SAMN09932848, study PRJNA488358) | compost metagenome | feature: garden; material: soil; isolation source: compost soil in an enriched community after 214 h of incubation | place: Germany: Experimental Botanical Garden Goettingen | collected...
TTGGTTCTATGCAGTAATTATGGGTCAGGCGCGGGAAATAACCCATATACAGGCCAAGTAGTTACTGTTTTATCCGCAGGAGGAACTTTGACTCTGAACCGTATTGATCCCACAGGGACCCAAACCCTGCAAAATGCAATCGGCGGCGGTACACCGACAGTGAGTGCTTCTATTGTTATTGAAAAATTAGCTTAATGCTTGATCAAGCGGTCATGACTCCACATGGCCGCTTTTTTATTTGGATAGAGCAAGATTATTCTCCTAATTAATGGTAAAATAGGCTGGGTGAGTTACTTGGGTGCAAAAACTGAGTATTGGAGGATAGACATGGGCTTTATCATTGTTATCATTGCTTTTGGTTTTTTTGTAGGTTTCTTTGCACTGATCTTTCCCCAGAAGTTCTGGGAATGGCTGTACTTCGGATTTAAGCCTTACAATAAAGGCAAGCTGGGCTGGCAGGGGAAAGGGTTCATTCGTCTATGTGCAGCAATTCTTATCCTGCTTATTGGAAAGATGTTCATCGAATGGGTAAATACATAAATTAGCGTGTTACATCGTCCTCAAATAATGATTGTACAGCAGGACTCCCACTATGATTTGGAAGGCGATGACACCCCCTAATACGGTTAATACCATGCTGTCTACGCCGAGTAAGCAGAAAACAACAACCAAAGCCATAAGCAAATAGCAGGTGACGATGTTCATCATCCAGCCTGCTTTTTCTTTTATGCGGATGTTGCGTTCATCTTTGGCTTCAATGCTGCTGTGCCTTACTTGCTCGTTGTATCTGATTCTGTTCTGGGGCCTTGCAATCCACAAGGTGTGCACGAAATTGCCGATTCCCAGCACCGTCATGACGGATCCGATCCCTATAAGCAATCCTGAGATCCCTTTGGTATGTTCATCATTCAGAACGAATCCGCCTGCATACAGCATGACCAGGCCAGCGGCAGCCAGCAGCACATACACCCATTTATTTGCTTTCATGATCCGGTTCCTCCTCATAAATAAAAATGTCCTCAATGCTCATGTTAAAAAAACGGGCGATTTTGAAGGCGAGGAGGATCGAAGGATTGTATCGGCCCTTCTCCAATGAGCTGATCGTTTGTCGGGATACCTCCAATTGGTCAGCAAGTTCCTCCTGCTTGATTCCCTGTCTCTTTCTGATTTCTTCGAGCCTGTTATTCAAAAATTTCCCTCCCGCCATTTCCATGGAAAGTTAACTTTCCATAATCTTACTATAAAACCTCTTCGCTATTATGTAAAGTAAGCTTTCCATTTTAGCTTCTTGTTTTGAAAATACAGATCCTTAGGTTTGAATAAGTGGTGAAATAAGTGGGTTAGAAAGGGGTGCTGAATTGAAGACCAAATCCAAAGCGTGAGCTGCGGCATGCTGCGGCCATTCGCCGTGCCTTCTATCTGGTGGTGAGTGTCGGTCTGATCATATTTCTGCCATTCCTGCTGAATATAGAGTCCGGGTGGGCTAGTCTGCTGCCTGCCTGGGGATTTCTCTCCCTCCTGGCAGAGCTTCTGTTCCTGAGACTGCCCTTTCGGTACGCGCAGGAGCATTTTAGTGGAGAAAAGGTATAGATCATAATTTAATTAGAGACACAGCCCATAAAAAATGGTACTATTTTCATAATTTTAATGCTGAATTAACAATCTCATGCATCTTCTGAATCAGACGCGTACTACTATAGGAGTATATAGAACAGAAGAAAGCAGGAGAGCATGATGACAAAGCAACATACTTCCAGGCTACATCACAGCAGTCTGTTCACCTATTTCCAGTATCTCAATCAAGCACGCAAGAAGGAGATCATGGAGTACAGGAGGTTCGTGGCCTTTCATCACATCATGAGGAATCAGACGCTGTCCACCTTCTTCCAGCCGATACTCCATTTGGATACCGGGGAGAACGTAGGATATGAGATATTGAACAGACCTCCCGCGTCGGAATTGTTCCCGACAACAGAGCATTTCTATGATTTCGTGGGGCAGACCGATCAGGTCTCCCTGTTCGAGCAGGGCTGCAGACAAATTTCACTGAGAAGCTTTCGGGAGAAGGTGGCAGGTCTGCCGGAACGGGATAATGCTCTAATATTTTTGAATGTCCATCCGCATGCCCTGAGCGAGGAGCACATTACAAGCGGTGAGCTGCTTGAATTAGTGGAGCGATATGGATTGTCTCCTGGCCAGATCGTATTTGAACTGACCGAGAAGCAGGCGGTGACCGATTATGAATCCTACGAAGGTGTACTGGCCTCTTATCGGGCTCAGGGCTTCCGAATTGCGATAGACGATGCGGGGTCGGGTTACAACAGCTTAAAGACACTAGTGTATTTGAAGCCGGAATATGTGAAGCTGGATCGTTCACTCATTCAGGATATCCATTTGAATCCGGTACAGCAGCAGATTGTGATGATTCTGGTGGAATATGCAAATAAATCAGGGACTCATGTCATCGCTGAAGGAATTGAGCGTGTGGAGGAGCTGGCTTATCTGCGTGAGCGGGGAGTACACATGGGACAAGGCTATGCGCTGGGTCGGCCCAGCAGTGAACTGACCATGGGGGCGCTTCCGCTGGAACAGGCGGCCGTTTCTTTCTGAGATACTGTACAAGGGGAGGCTTAGAATGATTTCACAAATTGGAGAGATTGCGGAAGTGATACCACACGTCTACGTGAACACGAAATGTGAGAAGGTGGACCAGATCTTCAAGAATAACCCTAAGCTTCAGGGCGTCGTTGTGCAGAACGGCAGCCAGCCGGCTGCTTTGGTGATGAGAGCCCGGTTCTACCAATTGATTGGCACGCTGTACGGATACAATTTGTATATGGGCCGCCCAGTGGAACTTGTGATGAACCAGAGTCCGCTTATTGTGGACTGCAGCGAGAATATTACCGAAGTAAGCAAGCTCGCGATGGCACGGGAGGAAGAAGAGCTCTACGACTACGTGATTGTGACGAGGAACGGTCAATTTCATGGCGTAGTCAGCATCCGGAACCTGTTGCTCAGCTTCGCCGAGATTCGGGCTACCATAGCGAGCTTCCTTAATCCGCTGACAGGCCTTCCGGGCAACCTCACCATTGATGAGAGGCTGAAGCTGTCCCTAGCTCAGGAGACTTTCAGTGTCCTGTATTTCGATCTCGATCACTTCAAGGCCTACAATGACACGTACGGATTCAAGGAAGGGGACAAGCTGATTCAGGCGACGGCCTCCATTCTGCGCAGCAGTGTGGCGCAGTCCGACTGCTTTGTTGGGCATATTGGAGGCGATGACTTTATTGCTATCCTGAATGATTTCGCCTATGAAGAAGTCTGTAACAATATCATCCGGCAGTTCGACGATACGATAACCGCTTTTTATTCGGAAGAGGATCTCCAGCGCCAGTATGTGATCAGTGAGAACAGATCCGGTCAGGTCGAGTCCATTCCGCTGGTCAGCATCTCGATCGCTGTGGTCACGAATGAATCCCGGCAGTTTGCAAGTATTGAAGAGATTGTCAGTGAGTCTGCCCGGATTAAGAAAATATGCAAAAAGCACAAGTTCAGCTGCTATTACACGAATGTAGAGAAGCAGCCTAACTTATGCTAGGGAGATGGACAGCCGCAGAGAATGCGGCATTTTTTTTTGCCTATATAGTTCTTGGGTTCTTCTCTGAATAGAAGCACTTACGTTGTGTGAAATAAAGTTATAAAGATATACAGTTAAGTTACAACTAAACAAATTAAAGTTACATAACTTAATAATATTAATCGTTATGATCGAAAGTAAATTGAATTACTATGGAGTACAATATCAAACGACACTTATAATACCGCAAAAAATCTAAGTTTTTCAAAACTAATTTATACAAAATGAATATAATTTTGTAACTTTATGCATTACTTAATTTTTACCTATTCAAATATAGCCTTATTGATTATAATAGCAATTAGTTTTGTGAAATTGTGTCTGAAATTGACGAATTCAGGTTTCCTCAGACGAAGTACTGTCGGACGCCACAGCCACAGCCACAGCAAAATGAGAACAACGGAGTATGGAATAGGTGGTAGGAATATGGCTAATAATCAAAAAAACCATTCCCGGGGATGGGCCTCACGCTGGCTTCATCAGTGGGGCACAATGGTACGCGATCCGAACACAGGCAGGAGGAAAATCAATCCGAAGAGAAGTGTAGGCGTCCGGCTGTTTCTGTTTTACTTCATCGGCGTTTTTATTATCGTCAGTTTGGTAGGCTGGCAGTCCTACTCTATGGCAAAGCAATCTATTATGGACGAGGTATCCGGCTTTTCCAAGCAGACGATTATCGAATCCAGTAGAAATCTCGACATGACTTTTAGCAAATATCAAGACGATTCGCTGCAATTTATTGTGGACCAGAATTTTCTGAAGGATCTCCGTACGTTGACCTCCACGAAGAAGAACACGATCGAGTACATGGAGCAGCAGAAAAATATCAACAACTACCTCAAAAATTCGGCTTCTTCCGACGATAATATTCGTTCTATCACGCTGTTCAAGCCCGACGGTTCGGCCTTATCGAGCTCTGTGGACCTTAACTTGGACACCTTACGAGCCCAGAACTGGTTTGCCAAAGCAATGCAAACAAAAGGGGAAGCCGTCTGGATCCCTGCCTCGGCTAACGGTTTTATCTGGAAAGGAAAGCCAAGCTTTGGGCATGCACGGGTCCTGCGGGATTACGACGGGACCATCGGACTGCTCTTTGTCGAGATCGACATGAAGGCATTGTCGAGCCGTCTAGGGGACATGAAGCTGTCCGACTCTAGGGAAGGAAGCGCTATAAATATCTATGATCCCACGACAAGTCAGACGATTTACTCCACCGCGGGTTCGGCTATCGGCAGCAAGCCAGCTTTTACCGTACCAGCAGCGAATAACAAGGGAATTTCGCTCTCCGGCACTTTGACCAAAGAGGATGGCACAAGAAATCAAAAACTTTATATTTACAGCAAATCAGATATTACTGGCTGGTACCTAACGGGAGATATCACGGTTGAGAGTCTGCTTAAGAATGCCAATCGAATCCTCACCTTCCTCATCTTCGCCCTGATCGTCTCCGCCCTGATAGCCGTAGTGCTCGGTATCATTATGGTACGTATGTTTGCCAACCCTCTAGTGAAGATGCGAGACCTTTTAAATGAAGGGGCAAGAGGGAATTTGACGGTGCGCACAGACATTAAAAGCAAGGATGAGATTGGAGAATTGGCGGGCAGCTTCAACATCATGATGGAGCAGATTTCCACTCTGGTGAGACAGACCTTTGATTCCGCAGAAAGGGTCATGTCAACAGCAGGTCAGCTGGCAGGTGTGTCCCGCCAGACTTCGGTCGCCGCCACTGAAGCAACCGAGGCCGCCGAGCATATCGCCCAAGGTGCCTACTCCTTGTCTTTGGAGGCGGAGAAGGGGCAAGAGATGACCACGGTAATCGATCAGCAGATGACAAAATTTGTGAACACCAATGTAGAGATGAATCTCGCGGCCATTCAAGTCAGTCAGTACAGCGAACAAGGTACTAGTTACATGAATGACTTGACCGACCAGACCAATACCACCGAGCAGATTACCCGTGGGATGATGAACCGTGTGAATCAATTGAATGAGAGCACCTCATCGATTCACAAAATCTTGGATGTCATGAAGCAAATGACCCAGCAGACGAATCTGTTAGCCCTGAACGCTAACATTGAGGCGGCTCGGGCTGGCGCGGCAGGCAAAGGCTTCATGGTCGTGGCCAATGAAATTCGCCGATTGGCAGATCAATCCCGTTCTTCAATCGATGTCGTGACAGGGATCATCAGCAAGATTCAAGACGAGATCGGAGACACCGTTACTGAAATGTCCAAAGCCTATCCGTTATACCAATCTCAGGTGGAAACAGTTAAGAGCACTGACGGAATCCTGCAAAATGTCCGTTACCAAATGAGTCAGCTTATTGAACGCTCTGAACAGGTCACCGGATCGGTAGACGAGTTGAAGAACGCGCAGTTCGTACTGAGCGCCACCATCTCGAACGTAAGCTCCGTCTCCCAGGAGACGTCCGCGTCTACTGAACAGGTAGCCTCGCTGAACGCGGATCATTTGAAGATGAGCGACAAGCTGGTGGAGCTGTCTGGCGAATTGGAACAGCTCTCCCTATCGCTGCGGGACACACTGGCTTCTTTTCAGGTGAACTGATGTACCAACTTAAATGGGCTATTGGAGGATTAACAATGAAAAAGTGGAGGGGACTAACCGCCGCCGTACTTCTTAGTACAGTAGTGTTCACAGGCTGCACTAATGAAGGTTCCGAACTAACTCACACCGATGCAGCCGCTAAAGCGTCTTCTGGCGTTCAAGGCGATATCACCTTTATTACACATCGCAGTGACCTGCTCGATAACGGCACCTTCGACAAGTATGAGAAAGAATTCAAGAAAAAGTACCCGGCAGTCGGGGACGTAAAGATAGTAAGCCTCAAGGATTACCAGACCGATATCCGGGTCCGGATTTTAAGCAACAATTACGGCGATGCCTTGATCCTGCCCAATGGCTTCGAGCAGAAAAACTTTCCTGAGTTTTTCGAACCGCTGGATGATATGGGGCTGTTCGAGAACTTGTACTACGGCAATGCTCAAATGCAAGCCGATAAGCATTACGCTATCACCGTAGGTGTCAGCGCCACGGGGCTTGTCTATAACAAAAAAGCATTCAACAAAGCTGGAATCACTTCTCCCCCAAAAACGCTGCAGGAGTTCTACGAAGTTTGTGAGAAACTGAAACAGGCCGGAATCACGCCGGTGAACCTGAATTACGGCTCCGGTTGGACACTTTCCCAATGGGGCGCGATGATGGTGCCGGTCATGAACGGACGTTCCAACGCCCTGAACTTCATGATCAATTCCAAAGCCCCGTTCCAGAAAGACAACGAAATCGGACAGGCTATGAATATCGTCCATACATTGGTGGATAAGGGTTATGTGGAGAAGGATTTGTATACTGATCATTGGGAGGACTCCAAGCTGAGCTTTGCCCAGGGAAAATCAGCCATGTTCTACATCGGTAACTGGATAATTCCGCAAATACTGGATGCCGGGAAGAATGGCGGAATCAAGCCAGAAGATATTGGATTTATGCCATTTCCAGTCTCTACAACCGACAACATGAATGCAACCCTTAGCTCGGACGCCTGGTATGTGGTCAATAAGAACAGTGAAAATAAGGAGACTGCGAAAGCCTGGATTAAATTCCTGGTGGAAGACTCCAGCATAGCGGATGATACGGGCTTCATTCCAACCCTCAGAACGCGACATTCCAATCTGCCTCAGCTCCAGGAGTTCATGTCGTACAAACCCAACCTTATAGAAGATGTGGGTATGGACGAAGCTTATTATACGATTGCTGGAAAGGCTGGATTTGATATATGGGACACCGGCTTTGTACAGAAAGCGGCGATTGCTCCCGATATGCGCACATTCTTTAGCGGGTGGAATGCCAAGTGGGCACAGGCCAAGCGTTAACAGCTGATGAATCTGCGCTATAGGACGTCACCTTAGCTGATGTTGAATTCCTGAAGAACCTCCGATTGCACTATACAGTGGAACCGGAGGTTTTTTAACTTATGCTAAAGGCATACATACATGATCCCAGAGCGGAACATGAATTTGAGTATGTTGTGTTTTAGCTCTCCGTAGAGATAACATGGACTTCAACTTGATGTCCCGCCAAAATATTCATCATTTCAGGATCAGGTTCCTGATCTGTAACCAGAATGTGAATCTGATCGAACCCACAGACTTTATGGAACAAGTGTCTGCCGAACTTGGCTGCATCAGCCAGAAGAATCACTTGATCCGCTCTCTTGATCATTTCTGCCTTCACATAGGCCTCATCTACGGAGGGAGCTGACAGACCGGCAGGTGAGAGGCCGCAAGCACCCAGAATGAGCTTGTCCACTTTGATATCCAATAACATGTCTAGTGTACGGGGTCCGAATACATTGCGATGCCAGGGATTTAGTTCTCCTCCTAGCAGATGTGTGGTAATATCCGGTTTCTCGCTCAAGATTCCGGCTACGTCTATAGAGTTCGTAACAATAATGTTGCCCTTGGTAGACAGGCTCTCAGCGGTATACTGAATCGTGGTCGAGGTATCCATGAGCAGATAATCCCCATCCTTGATGAGGGAAGCCGCCTTCCGACCAATCACCCGCTTGGTATCGGATACTTCTAATCTTGCCTGGTAACTCTGTATATTCTTCGTTAGAGTAGGCAGCATGCCGCCCCCTCTTACCCGGATAATTGCCCCTTCCTCCTCCAATTTCACCAAGTCACGTCTAGCCGTGTCCCGCGATACCCCATACAGCTCGCAAATGTCCTCAAGCTGAATTTTAGCGTTGTTCTTCAAATATTGAAGAATGGCTTGTGTTCGTTCTTCTTGATTCATGATATACCTCTTCTAATCATCTTTTTAATCTGATTATAAGTAAATTACGAATAAATGTTAAGCATTTTAATGATAAACATAGATTTACTTGTTTAATTTAAGTTTTTAACTTATTATAAATGCACGTTTAACTTATTTAAATACGGATTAGACTTCTTACCTATTCTTATTGCTGAAAGGATTGATGACATGCGTACAGTGAAAGTAGGTATTATAGGATATGGTTTTTCTGGAAAGACGTTTCATGCTCCTGTTATTCAGACGATTCCAGGGTTGGAAATCTTGAAGGTCGTCTCCTCGAATGCCCCAAAAGTCCAAGCGGATATCCCGGATGTCCAGGTAGTATCGGATGCGGCTGAGGTATTTGCGGACCCTCAGATTGAACTCGTGATTATTACTACACCGAATACGACGCATTTTCCTTATGCGAAGCAGGCTTTATTATCTGGCAAGCACGTTGTCGTGGAAAAACCGTTCGTGATCCGGGCTGAAGAAGCAGAGGAATTAATCCGTATTGCTAACCAGCAGGACAGAATTCTAAGTGTGTATCATAATCGCAGGTGGGACAATGACTTCCTGACGGTGAAGGATCTTATAGAATCCGGAGTTCTGGGTTCTGTGTATTCTTATGAAGCCCATTTTGACCGCTATCGTCCTAATACGACTAACCGGTGGAGGGAACAGAACATTGAAGGCTCCGGGATGCTCTATGATCTAGGCTCGCATTTGATTGATCAAGCGCTGCATCTGTTCGGACTTCCAGATACCGTGTATGGGGATGTAGTGGCTCAGAGAGAGAACTCCGCCGTAGATGATTATTTCCATATCATTCTAGGATATCAACACCTCAGAGTTATTCTTCATTCCGGCTCTATCGTGAAGCAGGCTGGGCCCAGATTCCAAGTCCATGGAGATCAAGGCAGCTTCATTAAATCCGGTCTCGATTCCCAAGAGAACGCACTCAAGCAGGGCAGCAAGCCGGGCGACGATCTGTGGGGGAGTGATCCTGAAGCCTGGCACGGAGAGCTGACGATCAGCATCGGCGATCTCTTAACAAGAGGTAGAGTAGAGACGAAGAAGGGTGCTTATGAATCTTTCTATAGCGGAATGTACGAGGCAATCGTGAACAACCAGCCTGCGCCTGTCAGTGCAGAGGATGCGAGGAACACGATCAGGGTCATCGAGCTTGTTAAGCAGAGCAGTGAGGAACAGCGGGTGATTAAATTTCATTAGAAGAAAAGTGCGGCCGTTCCCTTTGAAAGGGGACAGCCGCTTTTTTGAGATAAAGATCAGGTTTTTCGGGCATACAAAAACCCGCGCACCGCGCGGGCTGGATGATACATCGGTAGTTGATACCGAATAGATGGCCTCACTCATCACCGCTCATCCACTCACTCACCTACTCACTCACTTACCTACTTATGAAAATACTTGTCCACGCCGGCTGAAATCCCGGCAACCAGCTTGTCCTGATAAGCGGTTGTAGACATCCGCTTGTCTTCAGCCGGGTTTGTCATGAAGCCTACCTCAACCAAAGTTACTGGAACCTTCGACCAGTTGAAACCGGTCAGATCACTGCGGGGAACAACACCCTTGGATTTGGCCTTCGTCGCGCTCTTCATTTCCTGCTGGATATACTCGGACGCAAGCTTGCTCTTCGCATAGATAGCTTTGGTGTACTTGTTACCGGGGGCTGGATACAGCACGCTGAACCCTTCGGTCTTCGGGGAGTTATCCCCATCGGCGTGAATGCGGATGAAGAGATCGGCCTTGGCCTTATTGGCGATGTCGGAACGCTCTTTGTTGCTCAGATTCACATTGTGCTTCTCGCGGGTCATGACGACTTTGTATCCGCGCTTCTCCAGCTCTTTCTTCAGCTTCAGGGAAATCTCCAGATTCAGAACATACTCTGGCTTCTTAGTTGCGACGCCCTGGGTGCCCGAGCTGACCTTCGGTTTCTTCTCGGTAGCACCAGGACCGATCGGCTCCTTCTGGGAGTTACCTTTGAGTTGATGTCCCGGATCAATGCAGATAACATAAGTCTTCTTGGCTGGGGCACTTCCTGCAGAGTTGGAATCTGTCTGGGCCTCCGTCTTGGAAGATCCTGCTGCACTGGCAGAGGAGACGAGAGCAATCATCAGGGCTAGCATGGCAAGTAGAGATGTGTAACTTTTCTTCAACGTATGAACACTCCTAAATCGCTTATAGCTATTATTTCCATCTCAATCTAGTATACAACAACAATTAGAGAAAAGGATTGAGAATAACAAGGGTTAGCTGAATCTACCGAAGTGAGAGGTTCATTTAAAAAGCAAGAAAAGCGTTAAGCCCTGATCAGACTGGGGCTCCACGCTTTTCTCATCTATTATCCGTTCTTCTTATTGTTTCTAATGATGTTGTGATAACGTTCAAGATGCTGCTCATGAGATTTTAAATAAGAATTCGGTCCAAAAAGGTTATCATAGTAGTCCAAATCCAGATGGTGGGTCTGCAAATACATTAAGCTGAATACCGAGGGCACGGTAGCCGGAAACTTACCGAATGTATCAAAGACATACTGAGCCTGAAGGGTTACGGCTGCGCGGAACTGCTCATCGTGTACTTGCGCACTTCCGCGGACTTCGCTGCTCTTCTTCCAAGGTCCCGGAGTGTCGGGGTGGAACGGCCCCTTGGGTCCAAACTTCCTGTCACAGAAGGCATCAACAGCGGCCTTCATAGACTCGAAGTGCGGCGGGGTATACGAGACAAATACATCTTCAAGCCCGGTAGGGTTCGGAAGAGCCCACCGCTCATCCGTGTCGTAGCGGAAGCCGAGTCCAGGTACCTCGGGATCCCCACTGGCCCCAAGCACAGTCAACCGGTCAATTCCGTCGAACATCCAGCCGCCAAGACCTAGCGCTTGCTGCATTAATGCACCTGCATAGGTGGAGGTGGCAAGCTCAGCCGAGAGCTCCGCTAATGAATACTGGTCGAGGAAGGTGAGCGGAAGCGGATTATCTGTGTCCACCAGGTCTTTGAATTGTTCAATGCCAGGAATGGGCCGCTGGTTAACGTCATCATAAATGCACAGTCCGTTCTGGACATAGAAGCATAAGTTAGCGATTGTATGCTGAGCCAGGTCTCCGACCGGGAAGGCAAGCAGTGTGCCGGGCTTGTTGGCTACCCAAGAATTATGGCCTTCCATATACGGTTCATAGTTAGGAATATGAAGGCGCTCATCAGAGAGCTTGTGAATGTGTTTCTTATAGGTGCTCAGAAGATCTTCGACATTCAGTCTTCCGTTCGCATCCCGCTGTACTTCAGGAACCGCATCACGAGTCTTGAAGATGTACGTTCCTGTATCATCTGTAAAGAAGATTTCAGACGTATGGAAGCCGGCAGCCGAAGGGAATGTCCGGCCTGTGGCTGAACCCGAGTAATTGGATAGATGCGGTTTATAACGGTCATGACGTGTGACCGAGTGATGCCATCCGGTTACGCCCCCAACGGCAAGCAGAATGAGCAGCCGCTCCAATTCGTTAAGCGGTAGCGGTTCATGCTGCGATTTATAAGCCAGCTGCCCGTCAGGGATCTCGGCCCCCAAGAAGAAACGCCTAGAGCGTCTTCCGAACAAGGCATCAACCAGAGGGAAGTTTAGCAGGTCTTCAAGAAGCAGATCATTGTTCACGTGATTTTCTTGTCCATTTTGTAATGTTGACATCATCGTACCTCCAAATAAAAATGAAATAAAAAAGGAGATATTTCTAGTGTGGCAAAAGAAATATCTCCAGTTTGTCTGGTAGAATGTTTATTAAATTGATGGGATTAGTACAATTTATGGATTCATAGGATATCTTAAGCAATGATATGAGGCTTGTCAATCCTGAAAATTACGGATTGACGAAGCTTCAAAAGTTGTGCTAACATGTCACTCGTCAATACATACTATGTCTATGAGAATAATCACATTTACCGGACCGCCGGAGATGACTTCACTTAATTGTTATTAGGTGTGTCATCTCTTTTTTTTATTCAGATAAGCGTGTACGTAATGAAAGCAGCATAGGAGGTATACAAAATGAAGCTAAAGGGTTCAATCGTAGACGTGCCGGGAACGAAAGTGGGACATGCACACAATGACGAAGCTTTGACCGGATGCACGGTCGTCATTTGGGAGGATGGGGCTGTCTGCAGTGTAGACGTCCGCGGTTCTGCTCCCGGGACGCGAGAGACGGATTTGCTTGAACCGACCCGTCTGGTTGACCGGGTCCACGCCATTTGTCTAAGCGGCGGTTCAAGCTATGGGCTGGATGCGGCAAGCGGAGTTATGGAGTTCCTGGAGCAGAAAGGAATTGGAGCGGATGTCCATTTCGGGGTAGTGCCTATTGTCCCGGCGGCAGTGTTATTCGATTTGTCCGTAGGAGATCCGTCTGTTCGGCCTGACCGGAATATGGGTTACCTTGCGGCGAGTCTCGCTTCGGATGTTGAAGCCCGGGAGGGCAATGTCGGAGCCGGATGCGGAGCCTCGGTGGGCAAGGTAGGGGGCTTTGAGAAGGCCATGAAGGGCGGTTTGGGCACCGCATCGATCAGCCTGCCTGGCGGATTGGTGATTGGAGCGATTGCTGCGGTCAATGCGCTGGGTGAAGTTCGTGACCCTGCGACTGGAGAAGTACTGGCCGGGCCGATTGGAGATACGGGTGAGCTCGAAGACAGTATCGCCTGGCTGGCGAAGCGGCCCTTCTCCTTCAATCCGGTTCCCGCTGGGACGAATACGACGCTGGCTATCGTGGCCAGCAACGCTAATCTCAGCAAGAGCCAGGTGAAGAAGGTAGCCGAGATGGCTCAGAACGGGCTTGCCCGGACCATCTACCCGGTTCATACCCTGCATGATGGGGATACGGTGTTCGCAGCTGCAACCGGAGGTGTGGATGCTTCGGTTGACCTTGTTGGGTCTCTGTCAGCAGAGGTGCTGGCCGCGGCAATTGTAAGAGCGGTCCAAACATCTGAACCGGCAGGCGGACTCCCTGCATACCGGGATCTGGCAGGCAGAAGGCAAGGAGGAGCATCTTCATGAGCGGCCGTTATCATTTCAGAGATATTCGGGTCCAGCGTAATGTTGCCGTTCCCATGAGGGATGGTGTGAAGCTCTATGCCGATATTTACAGGCCGGATTCAGAGAAGGAATTCCCGGTTCTGCTGATGCGAACTCCATACAATAAGGAAGATGCGCAGACGATGAATTATGCTCATCCATCCTGGTATGCACAGCATGGCTATGTTGTGGTCGTTCAGGACACCCGGGGGCGCTGGGCCTCGGAAGGGGAATTTGACCCTTATCGCAAGGAAGGAGAGGACGGGTTCGATACGATCGAATGGGCTGCGGCTCTGCCCAATGTCATTCCGAAGGTGGGAATGTACGGATTCTCTTATGTAGGGGCAGTCCAGTGGCTGGCCGCTTCAGAGCAGCCCCCTCATTTGACCTGTATTGCTCCAGGCATGATCGGAAGTGACGCATATCAAGGGAAGACATACCGCAGCGGCGCCTTCTCCCTTGCCCTGATTCAGTCCTGGATCTTGTTCATAGGAGAGAACCATGCTCTGCGCAGTCAGCGGAACGACTGGGTCCAGAAGTTGTCCAGCCTTGCCTCGTCTGTCCAGAACCTGTATAAGTCACTTCCCTTGAAGGATGCCTTCCCTGAAGAGCTTGCGCCCTATTATCAGGAGTGGCTCAAGCACTTCTCCCGCGGGGAATATTGGACATCCCAATCGCTGAGAGAGAACTACAGTTCCATTGAGATCCCGGCTCTTCATCTCGGAGGCTGGTACGACATTTTCCTGGACGGCACGATTGAGAACTTCCTTGGTGTGAGAAGTGAGGGAGGGACCCGTACGGCAAGAGACAACCAATACTTGCTGCTGGAGCCGTGGTATCACATGCCTTGGTCACGATATGTGGGGGATCTGGACTTTGGCCCTGAAGCCGTCAACCAAATAGACCAGATTCAGCTGAAATGGTTCGACCGTTGGCTGAGTGGGGAGAGAGAGGCTTGGGAAGACGTGCCACCTATAAGGTATTTCCTTATGGGGGAGAACAAGTGGAAATCGGCAGACGAGTGGCCTCTTCCCGAGGCAGCGGCAACCCCGTTCTATCTGCACAGCGAATCAAGAGCCAATTCCATTAACGGAGATGGACGGCTCGACCTGAATAAGCCGTCTGATGAGCATCCTGATATTTACGTCTACCACCCTTCGATACCCGTTCCCGCACTAGGCGGACGGTCAGGGGCAGTTCCGGATCTGGCACCGATGGGACCCAAGAATCAGCTGCCGATTGAGATCCGGAATGATGTCCTTGTCTATACGTCAGAAGTTCTTACAGAAGATTTAACGATAACTGGTGATCTAGTGGCAGTTCTGTACGCATCTACCACAACCGAAGATACCGATTTTGTAGTGAAGCTGGTCGATGTGTATCCGGATGGGAGGGCCATTAATATAGCTGAGGGCATTGTACGGGCAAGCTTCCGTCATTCTCTGGAACATCCTGAACCCGTGACTCCGGGTGAAGTAGTCAGATACGAGATTTCACTGGGAGCTACGGCCAATGTGTTCCTTAAGGGACATGCGATCCGCGTGGATATTACGAGTTCCCTATTCCCCACCTTTGACCGCAATCCGAACCGGCTCAAGGAGCCGGGGGAGGTTAAGGAGACGGACTTTTTGACAGCTACCCAGACGATTTATCATGAGGAGCTGTATCCTTCCCATATTCTGCTGCCATGGGTCAAGAATAAGGAGTAGCTGAATTTTGCAACCCGCATCAGGAGGAGAGCATGAAGAAATCTTTTATTTGGTTTGATTTGGGGTATACGCTGGTCTACCAGCAGAGGGAGGCCGCCTATCAGCAGTTTCTTCTTGAGCAGGGAATAGACATTCCCCTGGAGGAGATTGAGCGGGCGTATCATCTGACAGATAAGCTGTTTATGAGGCAGTATCCCGGTGCTCTAGGCAAGGAAGTGAACACTTTCTACCCGTGGTATACAGGGATCCTGAATTACACGCTGGGACTACATTTCAATCTGCATGACCAGACAATCCGGTTGGTTGAATTACAGAACAATATGAAGCAGCGATGGCTTCCGTATTCTTTTACACCTGAAGTGCTTAAGTGGCTGAAACAGAATGCGATTGGGATCGGCCTGATCAGTAATTGGGATAACAGTGCCAGAGGACTCTTGGACGATCTGAAACTTCTCGATTATTTCGACCATATTATGATCTCTTCTGAATTGGGTGTGGAGAAGCCGGATAAGGAGATCTTTGAACAAGCTCTGCACGCTGCAAAGGTTACCCCGGAAGAAAGCTTATATATCGGAGATAACTACTATGATGATGTAATTGGCAGTTCCAGAGTGGGGATGGAAGCTCTGCTGATCAACCGCTTTGGGCAGCTTGGGATTGAAGAGATCCGGCATGACCATACGATTAAGTCCATTCAGGAGTTACCAGGAATTATACAAAGATAACCTATATTCAGGAGGGAATTATGAAGAAAAGAAATCGCCTTATTTCGTGGATTATGATCAGCATGCTGCTTATTGGAGTTCTCTCCGCTTGCAGCAGTACCAAGAATGAAGCTGAAGGCAGTCCGTCTTCCGCAGCAACTGGCAAGGAGGCGGCGGATGCAGGGAAGCCGGGTGAGGCTGCCAAGGGTGGCAGCGTTGTAGTCATCGTTCCACAAGATCCAGATTATCTGGATCCTCATCTGGCTGTCGCGGCAGGGACTTCCGAGATGATGTTCAACGTGTACGAGGGGCTGCTTAAGCCGAACGAGAAAGGTGAGGTGTATCCGGCAATTGCCGAATCGTATGAAATCTCCAAGGATGGTCTGACCTATACATTCAAGCTTCGCCAAGGCGTCAAATTCCATAACGGGAACCTGCTAACTGCGCAGGATGTGAAGTATTCGTATGACCGCCTGGCCGGCAAAGATACCGGTAAGCCGCTCCAGCCTGCTTTTGGGGGGATTGACAGCATAACAACACCGGATGATCACACGGTGATCATTAAGCTGAAGGAGAACAATGCGTCTTTTCTGACCTCCTTGACCGCAGCCGTTATTCCTAAAGGTTATCAGGACAGCAATAAGAAGCCCGTTGGCACAGGGCCGTTCAAATTCGTAGAGTACGTTCCGGGGCAGCGCCTGGTTCTGGAGAAGAACCCGGACTACTACATAAAGGATGTTCCGAAGCTGGATAAGGTAGAGTTCCGCATCATTCCTGACCAGGAAGCTGCTCTGCTTGCTCTAAAATCCGGTGAAGCTGATATTTTCCCGCGCATCGGGACTGAGAAGCTGGATGAACTTGGCGATGACTTCAAGTCGATAAGTGCACCGCAGAACCTTGTTCAATTGATGACCTTCAATATCGCACGTAAGCCTTTCAATGATCTGAAGGTACGTCAGGCCATCAACTATGCGATCGACAAAGATGAAATCATAAACGGGGTTGCTCTTGGAAAAGGGACCAAGCTTGGGTCCAATATGAGCCCGATCATGTCCAAATATTATGAGGACGGTCTTCAGGACACTTATAAGACGAATCTGGACAAAGCCAAGAGTCTGCTGGCCGAAGCCGGTTACAAGGATGGATTCTCGACAACTTTAACCGTTCCATCGAATTATAAATTCCATGTGGACACGGCACAGGTTATTGTGCAGCAGCTTGCGAAGGTGGGGATTAAGGTCAAAATTGTGCCTGTAGAGTGGGCCGTCTGGCTGTCCCAAGTCTACCAGGGCCGTGACTATGACATGACGATTATTGGTCTCGACGGTAAGTTAGACCCGAATGATATCCTTAATAAATATGTCTCCGATTCGAAGAACAATTTCTTCAATTTCAGTGATCCCGCATACGACAAGGTACTGAAGGAAGGGCTTAAAGAGATTGATCCGGAGAAACGGGTTGCCTTGTATAAAGAAGCTCAGAAAATTCTGACGAATGATGCAGCAGCAGTCTATATTATGGACCCTAATTTGAACGTGGCCCTTAAGAAAAATATTGAGGGATACAAACAGTATCCGTTGTACGTGCAGGACATTTCGACCCTATATCTATCGAAGTAGACATATCTGGTGACCAGCAGGCTTCAAAAGGGGATGCGCCATCATGAATATCTTGTATTTAACTAGACGTATATTGACTTTGCTTCTTACCGTATTCTTTGTTGTTCTTCTGTCGTTCGCCGCCTTCCGGATCATCCCGGGCAATCCAGCTCTGTCGATTCTCGGGATGGAAGCTTCACCTGAGCAGGTTGCCGAGCTTCAAGCAAAGCTCGGTGCTAATCTGCCGCTGTTCGAGCAATTTCTGAACTGGCTTAAAGGGATTGTGACGCTGGATTTCGGGGAATCTATCCGGTTCTCGGAACCTGTCCTTGATATGATTGTCAGCCGCCTGCCGGTGACCTTCTCGCTCGCGGTGATGTCTCTGTGCATTACGCTTGTGATTGCCATTCCCCTAGGTATTCTAGCCGCACGGGCAAGAGGGCGGGTTATGGATCTAATCATCTCGATTGGCACCCAGCTCGGTCTTGCGGTTCCGTCGTTCTGGACCGGGATTCTGCTGATTCTCATCTTTGGTCTGACCTTGAAATGGTTCTCCATCAGCCAATTCGTTCCCTGGTCAGAGAACCCTTGGCTGGCGTTCAAATCTCTGCTGCTTCCGGCCATAGCCGTAGCTATTCCGCAGATTGCCATTGTTGTTCGCTATCTGCGTACAACTATGCTCGAGCAGCTGAATCTGGACTATGTGCGGACCGCTTACAGCAAGGGCTTGAAGGAATCGAACATTTACTTCAAGCATGTTCTGAAGAATGCCCTGATTCCTGTCATTACTGTCGTTGGTATGAATTTTGGTGAGATTCTGGCCGGAAGTCTGGTGGTCGAACAGGTGTTTACCCTGCCCGGGTTTGGTCGTTTGTTGATTACGGCCATCAGCAATAGGGATTACCCATTGATCCAGGGGATGGTCGTGCTGATTGCTTTTATCGTGATTACACTCAATTTTGTGGTCGATCTGTCTTATCGCTGGTTGGATCCCAAAATCCGGTTGAAATAGGAGCCTGACATGAATAGCAAAGCAAATCTAACTTTATGGCTGGGTGTTGTTCTTGTATCGATTCTTTTGATCATTATGATCATCGGTTTGTTCTATGTGCCTTACGGAGTGAACGACATGAATATTACGGACCGGCTTAAAGCACCTGGAAGTGCGCACCTGCTGGGAACCGATAACTTCGGCCGGGATATTCTGAGCAGGGTCATGGAAGGGGCACGTACAGCGTTCGCCGTAGGATTGGTGGCCGTCAGTATCGGTGTGCTAGGAGGGTTTATTATTGGCTCGTTGGCCGGTTATGTTGGGCGCTGGGTGGATGAGGTATTGATGCGTGCCGTTGATGCCCTTATGGCATTTCCCGGAATTCTGCTTGCCCTGATACTTGTGGCTATTTACAAACCAAGCCTCTTTCAGACGATGATCGCCATCGGGGTGCTGTCTATACCTTCCTTTGCCCGTATCATCCGGAGCGGCTTCCTGCAGTTCAAGGAAGCTGAATTCGTCAAGGCTGCGAAGGGGCTTGGAGCAAGCCATACGAGGCTGATTGTCACTCACATTGTTCCGAATATATTGTCTTCCATTATTGTAGCTGCGTCACTTAGCTTCTCCACAGCGATTCTGATTGAGGCGGCACTGAGTTATCTTGGGCTTGGGGTTCAACCCCCCGAACCCAGCTGGGGGCGGATGCTGAACGAGTCCCAAAGCTATATCAGCAAGGCGCCTTGGTACACGCTGGCTCCAGGTATTTTCATTACACTGACGGTGCTCGGGTTCAATCTGCTGGGTGACGGAATTCGTGATCTGCGGGACCGCAGGAAATAGAGAGGATGCGATCACGCAGTCTTTAGTTCAATCCATATAGAAAGGAGAATATAGATGCCACACAAGATAGATGAACAGCCGCTCCTGCTTGATATCCGCAGTCTGGATGTTGACCTCAAGTCTTCAAATGAGATCCTGCCTGTACTGGAGGGAATCAATTTGTCTGTCCGTCCCGGGGAAATTGTCGGTATTGTCGGTGAATCTGGTTGCGGCAAAAGCGTACTTTCGCTGTCGGTGCTTGGCCTGCTTCCGGGCAACATGAATATTCGCCGTGGGGAGATCTGGGTTCAGTCCAGCCCGGTACATGAGCTGGGTAGGGAACAGATTCGCCAGATTCGCGGCCGGAAGGTGGCCATGATCTTTCAGGATCCGATGACCTCGCTGAATCCCTCGCTGACGATTGGGCAGCAATTGATTGAAGGCATCCGTCTGCATCTTGAATACTCCAAGAACGAGGCGAAGGCGCATGCAATCAGACTGCTGCACAAAGTGGGATTGTCACGGCCCGAAGCGCTGCTTGGCCAGTACCCGCACCAGCTATCGGGGGGAATGCGGCAGCGCGTGATGATCGCCATGGCGTTGTCCTGCAATCCTGATCTGATCATCGCGGATGAGCCGACAACGGCCCTGGATGTGACGATTCAGGCACAGATTCTGGACCTTCTGAGGCACATAAGTGAAGAGGAAGGAACAGCGATCCTTCTGGTGTCCCATGATCTTGGGGTCATTCTGGAGATGTGTGACCGGGTTGCCGTGATGTATGCGGGCCAAATTGTTGAAGAGGGTCCTGTTCATGATATATTCGCCGAACCAAAGCATCCTTACACGGTCGGGCTGATGAGTTCGGTCCCTTCACCAGGCAAGAAGAATCAGCGCCTGTTCTCGATCAAGGGAACCGTGCCTTCCTTAAGAGAGCGCAGGGGAGGGTGCCGCTTCAGCACGCGCTGTGCTCATGCATCAAGGGCGTGCTTTGAAGGAGTTCCTGTACTCAAGCAGGTCAGCGGCAGGCATTCCGCACGCTGCTTTTTACTGGAAGAGAAGGGAGCTGATGCAGATGCAGTCTGCTGAGCATATTGTGGAGATAGACAGCCTCATCAAGCATTATCCGGTCGGCGGCGGTTTGCGCGCCAAGCAGGTCCTCCGCGCAGTGGATGGAGTATCCCTTTCGATTCGAAAGGGCGAAACGCTGGGGCTTGTCGGCGAGAGCGGCTGCGGGAAATCCACAACCGGACAATTGGCGGCGCAGTTGATCCCGCTAACCGGTGGGGAGATCAAATTCAAAGGGAAAAATATTACACAGCTTCGCGGCAGGAAATCCAAGGCGGTCCGAAGAGAGATTCAATATGTTTTTCAAGATCCATATACATCGCTTAACCCAAGGCATACCCTTGGTACATTGTTGGAAGAGCCGCTCATTATCCACGGAATTGGGGATCGGAGAGAGCGGAAATACAAAGTGCATGACATGCTGGAGCGGGTTGGTCTGAATTCGGCTTATTCGGCTCATTATGCCCATGAGCTCAGCGGAGGACAGAGACAGCGGGTAGGTATTGCCAGAGCGCTGATGCTGGAGCCGGAATTTCTTATCTTGGATGAGCCGGTGTCGGCACTGGATGTGTCGGTTCAATCGCAGATTCTGAATCTGCTCCAAGATTTACAGAGTCAGTTCGATCTAACCTATTTGTTCATCTCTCATGATCTGAATGTGGTTCATTATATGAGTGACCGGGTTGCGGTTATGTATTTGGGGAAAGTCGTGGAATTGACGGACGTAGAAGCCTTGTACGCCGCTCCGCTTCATCCGTACACGCAAGCCTTGATCTCGGCCATTCCCGCCGGGGCGGGTGAGATCAAGAGAGAGCGAATTATTTTACAGGGTGAACTGCCGAATCCGCTGGAGATTCAGGGGGGCTGCTCCTTTCGGAGCCGATGCCCTTATGCCTACGAGAGGTGTGGTATAGAGGTACCTGCTCTGACTCCTGCAGGGGAAGGCCATTTGGTGAGGTGTCACCTGCACGCCTAATGGAATCAGGAGAGATAGATATGAGAATAGGCATTATTTCGGATGTACACATCGATAAGAACAATGTACAGAACGAGGGGACCGTTCAGGAGGCCTTGGGCAGGATTGTGCAAGAGACCGGGACGGACCTTCTTATCATAGCCGGGGATGTCTCCAATAATTATGCGACCACGCTGTCCTTTCTCGAAGAGATGGAGCGCAGATCGGGAGTAGACTGTCTATTCGTACCGGGTAATCATGATCTTTGGAATATCGACTACCCGGAGAAAGACGCTTGGGCCCTCTACCGCCATCTCCAGGAGTTCAAAGGGAATATCACGACCGCTCCGTATCATATTAATGACGAATGGGTAGTGGTTGGGGATGTAGGCTGGTACGACTTCTCCTTTGGGAGCGATAAATTTGCAGAAGCCCGTTTCCAGGAGATGGAGTATAACGAGCGCATCTGGAAAGACAAAATTTACGCAGATTGGGGATCGAGTGCTCCAGAGGTCCATCAATTCTTTTATCAGAAACTCAGGAACCAGATTAAGCGGCATAAGGATAAAAAGATTATTCTTGTCACTCATGTCGTGCCCCATGAGAACTTTATTGTCCCTACCCCTCACCCGGTTTGGGACTACTTTAACGCCTTTCTTGGAAGCAGGCATTACAGTGATCTAATCACCGAATTCCCGGACACGATCAAGTATGCAATTTGCGGTCACGTTCATTATCGCAAGCAGTTCCAGTTGGGCGAGACATCGTTAATCTGCAACTGCCTGGGAGATAAGGAAGAATGGCTTCACTCCGAGGAAGCCTATGAGGAAATATCGCATACTTATTTGACGATAGAAATCTGATCCTGGCTAAGCTAGGTTATCTATTAGATAGCCGTTGTCCATACAGCAAGAACAGCCCCTTCCATAACGGCAGGGGCTGTTTGTATCAACGGTCATACTCATCAGAATCAGCCGATCGTTCGGACGACCTGGCCATCCCGATCCTTGATCTCGGTTCTAACGATCTTAACGGCTAGTCCCTTGAAGGCATTCAGCTTGAATTCCTGCGCTACCAGCTCAAGCCTCCCGCTTAGCTCCCGAACTGCTTCCTCACTAAGGGTCAAGTCAACTCCGCCATCCTCCGTACGGATGCTAGAATCCTCGCCAGGGAGGAAAGTAACCCTATTCCCGGATGAGGACAGGGTGAGCGGATTCCCCTTCAGTAACCTGCCAGGCAGAACCTTGCTGATGACTGAAGCCTGCTTCGCCCCAATGACCAAGGTATACGTGGTTCCGCGAAACAGCCCTTTCTGCTCCTGCCACTGGAGCTGATCGACGAACAGGAAGCCGGTGCTTGACCCGTCTCTGGCCGCGCCTAGCCGAATCTTCTCGCTCAGCTGCGGATCACTTAGAAGGGAAGGTCTGAACAGGTCCGTAATATACAGAGGCAGCCTTCCCGATTCCGAGGCCTCTCGAAGTACCCCGGTGGTATTCCAGGCCTGCATGGATTCCAGCTCGTCATGCGTAATCCCGACCATCTGAAGGAAGCTCACTTTGCCATTAGGCGTTGTAATTTCCGGAAGGTCAGGGTCATCTATGAAAGCAAGAGCAGTTAGCTGTGTGTCATGCTCAAGCGCGATCGGACTGTTCGCATCCATATAATCTCCCGATCTGAAAACATTGCCGCTGCCGAATACATATCTCCCCATGTTCTGCAGCAGGTTCAGTGCCCATGCCGGGGGTTCGCTCTCGTCCGGTTCCTTCAGAAGACGAAAGGTCAGCTCAAATCCATAACCGCTGTACTCGGTATCCTCTGACTCCTTCTCATATAATTCCGAGAATCCATACGTTACAAAGTGCCAATGCGGCACCGGTTCATTCTGTACATAGGCGCTGATCCCATTAAGCGGATCCTGGCCTCCCAGCATATAAGGAATCAGGGTCCCGTAGTGCTTCGGCTCCTGATCTCCATAAATTCTCTGCATCTGCGCATCGATGGCATCCCATCCGGGTGCCTGATCATCCTCTAGCCCGTGGTCTTCGTGGCTCATCAATAAGAACCTCCTGTCTACAGTATCCTTCGTCATTTCCTGCCTTTATCCGATATATTCTAACATGGACAACAACGCTTTGAGGGCATATATGGTAAAAATGACACTTTAGTCCTTCATCAGCTGACTGATAGAAGAGGAGAGGCGTATTTTTTTCCAGGGATTGTATTGTTGCTCGCAATTAACCCATATAGAATAAATAGTGCATATGAAACTTCAGTCTGCATGGCAGACGGTAAGGAACTTATACATGAACAATAATACCCTGGTGAAGGCTTACATGGCCGCAATTGCAAATGCATTGATTATTGGTTTTTCTTTTATTTTTGTGAAAATCGCGCTTCAGGAGGCAACCCCGGCAGACATTCTCGCGCACCGGTTCACGGTATCCCTGATTGCTGCCGTCCTGATGCTGCTTCTGGGCCGAAATCGGCTGAACATCCAGTGGAGCAGTATCCTGCGGATTCTGCCGCTGGCAGTCTTCTATCCCGCGCTCTTCTTCGCGTTCCAGACCTTTGGCCTGGTCTATGCTTCATCATCTGAAGCGGGGATTATTACGGCAACGATTCCCATCCTTACGATGATTCTGGCTTCGTTACTGCTGGGGGAACGCGCGAGTCTCCTGCAAAAGCTGTGCATGCTCTTGTCTGTTGCCGGGGTGGTCTTCATCTTCGTGATGAAAGGGACACAGGCTCATTCGGTTAACGCCGCAGGTCTTATCTTGATCCTGTTATCGGCGCTGTCCTCCGCCATCTACACGGTTCTTGCGAGAAAATGGATGAAGAGCCTGAAGCTTTCGGA
>RCUH01000960.1_pt1 | contig 24214 bp, 23 predicted proteins | sample 2166191 | NCBI WGS metagenome assembly RCUH01 (sample SAMN09932848, study PRJNA488358) | compost metagenome | feature: garden; material: soil; isolation source: compost soil in an enriched community after 214 h of incubation | place: Germany: Experimental Botanical Garden Goettingen | collected...
TAGTCCTGAAGAATAAAGAGCTGAAGCTGGCGGTATCCATATTTGCCGTCATATCTATAGTATGTAGCTTCGACAAGTGTACGGTGAGGATGCTCATTGTTTTGTTTCTTGCGCTTTAAGTGGGCGTAGAACCCACTTCGAGATACGCCTAGTTGCTCACAGAGTCTGGTAACGGGGTAATCCCTTTGTAATTCTTCGATGACGCGATACTTGTCCGATACACCTCCCCCTTCGTAATGTCCAACCACTTTTTTAGCACGGCATTCTCCATCTCCAGGCGTTTGATGTAGCGTTCCTGGTCTATGTATTTTTGCCGCCTTCCCCGGTGATCCATAAACCCAAACTCGCCTGCTTGTCTGTATCTCCTCATCCAGACTTTCAATCGGCCGATGTCCTTGATTCCCAGTGCTTCAGCCACTGCTGCCTTAGTCATTCCCTGAAGTCGCATCTCAACTGCTTTTTTCTTTAATTCTTCACTGTAGGTTTCATACGTTTGCCCTTTCTTCGACATGCGAAAAGCACCCCCTATAGTTTTCATCGGTTTAACACCAGGGTGTTTTCCTATGTCCACTATAAGGGGTGCACTTTAAATTAAGGAGGGCTTGGCAAAGCTATGTCTGTACAATGGGAACCGTAGACATGTAACTGAAGACATTCCAAGAAGCTTCTAAGTTCCCTATTAACATCTAACATGCCTGCGCTTGAAACCCATCTGCCCCCTATCCATGGCCTTTTGGATATTATCGGAGGCATTCAGGAACTTGCTTTTTGCCTTGTCTTTGTTGACTTCCACCGGTCCCACAGCCTGGGCGGTCTGGACCGCCAGATCATGAAGAGGCGTATAGGACGTCGCCACCGTATAGATAAAATTGTTCATCGCATACTTCGTCCGCTCGGGAGACTCATGAATCTCCGCTTCCACCACTTTTAACATATTAGCCATTTTGCTTTCGTCAAATTCACGATCCGGTCGGCTCCCGAGCAGCCAGCAGTAGCAGCTCCAGCCTGCGGACATTCTCAGCTCCTCGCCGCTCGCAATCCATTTATCAGCAACTTCTTGTGCAATATCTGTCTCCGCCAAAGTTACTGCAACCACATAATCGGACAGCATATAGAAATAAGCGCTATCCATCCAGCGGTCAAAATCTGCTTCAGTCATTACATCCGGGTCCGCAATTACGCCGGCAAAGTACATGGCGTCATAGTTCCCTGTGGCGTAAAGCTGCTCAGCCAGAGGTTGATTTTTCTTGATTATTTTGGACATCGGCTTCATATGACCTGTAGCCACACCAAACAGCGGTTCCTTTGCGCCATTGGATACGTAAATTTTCTTGGTTCGTTCCTTGCCGAGAGCCTCAAGCTCCTGCATAACCGTTTCTAAATTCATTACTTGATCACTTCTTTCTTGGAGTTATTAACAAAGTCACCCGCAGCGAAATAACCATGCTCGTAAAATATTCTCCATAAACACCAAACATCCTCTCAAGTATGAGGCAAACAGCATTATATGTAATAATTTGTTAAAAATATCATCTCCAAATTTCATATATAAGATAATATATTATTTAAGAATTAAATGAGATTCTGTTCAAAAATTTCAAATATGGAGAACATCGTATGCGACAAAATATACGGCTGATATGGAGGTACAGCCGATCTTTTAAACACAAGATCGCTGTGTCGCTTCTTATCTTAATCGTGCTGACTCTTATCGGCTTGGTCCCTGCTTTTCTAATCCAGAGGATATTTGATGAAGGACTAATGAAAGGCAATTACAATGTGGTTGTCTTTTACAGTGCGATGCTGGGTGTCGTCTATGTATGCAGAAGCATATTAAGCTATGTTTCTACTTTTATTTTCACAAATATGAACCAGGGCATTCTTTATAATATCCGGGAGGAAATTTCCCGAAAGTTATTTAAGTATCCCTTAGATTTCTATAATTATAAAGAAAGTGGATATATCACTTCGAGGTTGAATGAAGTCAATAATTTAAACGGGTTATTCTCAGCCAATACGTTTAAAAGTGTCCTCGGCTTCTTTGAGTTTGCAGGTGTATTGATTATTCTGCTGCTGCAAAGCGTTCCATTAACCTTAATTATGTGCATACTCATCCCCTTATACTATTGGATTTCCACTCGTCTTATGGGGTCTGTGGCGAAATTCTCCAAAGAAATTGCTGAGAAGAGTGCTGAATTAAATAGTAAAATACAGCAGTCCGTCAGCGGGATTGAAGAAGTGAAGAACTTATCGTTAGAAGAAAAGGAATCAACAAAAATTAATATGGCTACCCAAGCTTTGATGAAGGCCAATGTCAAACAGTCTCTCCATTATTCTATGGGACTGGAGCTGCTAATTCTCTTGGGCTCTCTGTCTACGGTGCTGTTGATTATTTCCAGTGGTCGCTGGATTGTACACGGAAGCATGACCATTGGGGTATATATGATGTTCATGAATTATACTCCCAAACTGTATACACCTATTCAAAGCATTTCCAGCACCGCCCTTACTCTTCAACCCGCTCTGGTCAGTTTGCAGAGACTTAAATTTTTTCTGGAAGAGACAATAGAAGATGAACAGGATGCAGAGAAGAAGCAGATTCGGGAAATTGACAGCGTGGCTTTTCACCAAGCAGGCTTTGAATATAAGGAAGGAGCAGCCTTATTTCATAATCTCTCCTTCAGCTTGCAGACCCATGACAGGCTTATGATCAAAGGGGAAAATGGTGCGGGCAAAACCACAATTTTCCGTTTATTGATGGGTCTATATGACTGTTCAGAAGGAGATATTCTACTGAATGATACGAATATTAAAGATATTTCCCGCAAATCACTAAGACAACAGATTGCTATTGTCTCCCAGAAAATTTTCCTGTTCAATGATACCATCGAAAACAATATCAAATATGCTATGGAAGAAGTGGATGAGGCCAAATATCAGCATGTCATCCGTGTAACCGGGCTTGAAACGGTCATTACCAAAATGAATGCCAAGGCAAGCAAGGCCATTGGCGAGAACGGCAGCCAGCTTTCGGGCGGGGAGATTCAGCGTATCGCAATTGCCAGGGCTTTACTGAGAGACGCAAGTGTCTTTTTGTTTGATGAAATGGCTGCGCACTTAGATGCTGCCTCCAAGGAATTAGTGAAGAATCTATTTGCTACCGAATTAAAAGAGAACATCTGTATCTTTATTGATCATGATCACTACTTCGATACGCTCTGTAACAAAGAGCTAGTGCTCGGGAATTACAAGACAGCTAAACTAAATATCTAACATTTATTAAATTATAAAATGGGCTGGTGAGAGAAGGCTTCCCTTCTTTGCCAGCCCATTTTATAATTCTAACGGATAGTTCGAGTACGCAAGAGATCAAATTGACATATCAAAAGGACAGCATTAAAATAATTCCTTAAAATCGAATTAACCTAATCATTAATCACCTAGATGCGGAGATGAACTCATGCAAATACGAGAAATTGAAGAGAAAGACAATCAAGCCATTGAGCAGATCATTAAAAGCTCATTGGAATCCTTTGAGCTAAACATACCGGGAACTGCCTACTACGACCCTCAACTGGGCAGCCTAGCTGAGTTTTACAAGCAGCAGCCCGGCTCTAAATATTGGGTTGTTGTCACGGAACAAGATGAAGTTGTGGGCGGCGCAGGCATTGGCCCCTTCGGGCAGAATCCGGAGATTTGCGAGCTGCAAAAGCTGTATATCTCACCCCAAGCCCAAGGAAAAGGTCTGTCTAAGGAGCTGATGCGGGTTGCCTTGGATTTTGCTGCGCAGCATTATAAATACTGCTACTTAGAGACATTCGAAAAGCTGAAGGCCGCAAATTCCCTGTACCTTAAATTCGGTTTCCGCCAGCTTGAACAAGGATTAGACGAATCCGAGCACAATGCCTGTGACGCTTGGTATATGAAGGAATTATGAATAGGTTGGAGCAGGTAGCTCGCCTATTTTTATGCGGAGTAAGCTGTAAGGCTTTTGCCGTAAGTCCTGGCCATAGTGAAATCTTGCCTGCCGGTGTAATTGATTCACAATGACATATAGGTATTGATCCGGACCAATGGAGAATGTATCCGGCCATAAAATTCTCGGGTCATGCGCGATGGTATCCATAGCGCCGTCCGGATATATTTTACGAATACTGTTGTTTTCATAGTCTCCGGCGTACACATTTCCTTGAGCATCGGTGATCATCCCGTCAGACGCGCCTTTTTCTCCCCAATACTTCACATGGCAACTTAGATCCGCATCCGGTATCGCTCTGTCTCTAAGGGCTTCGGTTGAGACCGCGTACAATTGGCGGCTCGTTAGGGGACAATAGAATAAGACCCTTCCATCTGAAGAAATTGCTATCCCATCCGAGGCCAACCTAAAAGGTGAAATAACGCCCTCTCTACTACGATTCATTAGAATCCTGCCTTCTACTTTCGGCAGCATACAGGGATCGGGTGAAGTTGAATCTGCCCCATTCAACCGTCTAAACGCAGCTCCATTGTCTAAATCTACGACAATAATAGCTCCCGGTCCTTTGGTAGAAGAATCCGTTATATAGGCGTAGCCTGCGCTGCCAACACGATAATCAAACCGCACATCATTCAGGTAAGTAGTCGGGAGGACAACATCTTCTGTGAACGTGTATACTCTTCTTATTGTGTTTGTTGTTAAATCCACAGCGACTAATTTGGCCCCTCCTTTAATCGGCTCCGAGAAATTCGGTGCTCCTGTATCCAGGACCCAAAGTGTCCCTCTGCCATCCGCGACTATACTTTGGACGCTGATGAAAGACGCTGTGACATTCCAGGGACTCACCATATTAGTCTCCAGGTTAGGATAAGGCTGCAGTTGGCCCCCAACTATTTCCGCCACCGTAAATTCAACCATGTCCCCCCATTTCGGGAAACAAACGAAAATACGCCCGGTTTCTGATACACTAACCCCTGTAGGCATTGCCCCATAAAATAAATAAACGGGTTCGAACTTCCCGAAATATTGTTCAGCAGGTAGTAAAGGCATCATCATTATCATCCTCCTCAGGCGAGATGGCCAAGGTCCCGCATGCATCACGTGGTCCTATATCCCACCAACCCGCGGCATCCTTCCTTATTGGTTGCGGTATATCTTCACTCCGTGATTCATATCCCAAACCAAACATACCTTTCGTTCTATTCATTTCGTATTCGTCAAGGCGCTAATTTAAGTTATGAATAGAATTAAGGGTTTAGAAATTGTCCACTTTGGTTTCACTGGGCTTCCAATGTAGGGACAACAAATATGTATGTAACACTCAGTTTATCAGCCTAGGGTGCTAAAGCTATAGTGCGTTAAGCCCTTTGAAAAGAGACTCCCCTTTACCAACCATTTTTTATCTTTGTTCCAATAATACGCAGCATGCTATACCCATTTTTGCCTAGCCCTATCCTAATAACGGGATGAGTTTTAAAAAATGTCCACCGCTCTCAGTTGCTTTATAATCATTTCCTGTTCCAATAAAAACCTTGGTGCACCATGAGTCAGCAGGCGAATATCCTCTGCTCTTTTGTTGCTTGTGACCCGTTTATGATTCGCGACGGGCATCAAGCCATTGATGAAATTCGGTGGCAACAATGCGCTGACCGGTAATTCCTTCCGCCTCCTTCGAGGCAAGGTAAACAATCGGTTCCGCCATGATCCGCGGGTCCAGCAGGGATACATTCGATTCAACTTTGTCCCTGAACACATCGGGAATCATTCCGGTCACGGTCGCTCCGCCAGGGAGCAGCATATTCACGGTCACTCCATGATCTTTGAGGTCTTCGGCCATAATGTAAGAGAGAGACTCGGTGGCGGCACGGGACGGGCCGTACGGAACGAATCCTTTTCGTTTCATCGTTTCGTGGTTCATCGAAATATTAATAATCCTTCCTTTGCCCTGACCTACCATCATGGGGGCGAAGCCTCTCGCCACAAGAAAGTATCCGGTTAAATTGGTATCTATCATTTCGCGGAATCCTTCCGGCGTAACCTGGTAAAAGGGCTGAGGTTCAGTCAAAAATTTGGGGTTCACCGTCCTCATCCCGATTCCGGCATTGTTAACCAATACATCGAGCCGTCCCCATACCTTGTCTACCCATTCAACGGCCTGATTCACGGATTTCTCGGAACGGACATCCATCGGCAGGGCGTGTGCGTCGAAGCCTCGCTTCTGAAAACCGGCTGCTGCTTGTTCCAGCAGCGGTCCTTTTCGGGAGGCTAACGCAACGGAAGCGCCGGCCTCCAGCAAAGCCTCCGACATAGCATAGCCCAGTCCGCTTGAGGCTCCGCTAACCAAAGCATACACTCCGCTTAATATTTTCTGAGTCATCATATTCATCCGCCTTTCTAGCGATCTATCATCTATTCACCGCAGCTGTACTATCATTCTCGCCCCGATGCGGTCTGTTCATTCGGAAAAACCATGAAACCCAAAATCCAAGTTTCATTCCACGGTTCACCTTTCTGGTATTTAGCTGAATATTAGCAAAAGTGACCTCCCTCACAGTTCAGTCGGCTAACTCAGGTTATGATACGTAAAAATTTGTTCAATGCCAAAATAAAACGGATCGATAATTGAAAGTGAGGAAAAGTACAAATGAAAAAAAACGATTTGCCTCTTGTCTATTCATGTTCCGGTTGTTCTTCAGCAGCCCAGACCGCCAACATGATTGCAATTAAAATGGACCGGGAAAACATAGCTGAAATGTCCTGCATCGCTGGTGTCGGTGGTGATGTCAAACCGCTAGTCAAAACAGCAAAATCAGGACGCCGCATCATTGCAATTGACGGTTGTCCTTTGTCCTGCTGCAAGAGCTGTTTAGCTAGGCATGACATTCAACCTCAGCATCATTTCGATTTATCCAACTTTGACGTGCCAAAGCGTATAGGAGAGGACCCTGATCCCCATCAATTCCTAAGCGCATATAATAAGATTCTTGAACTTACCGCTCAATGATCCATAATTGTGTTAAACACGCTAACTTTGTACTCTAACTCCCCCTTCAATAAAGTTCGTTAAATAAAATCAAAGACCCTTCCATATATGGAAGGGTCTGAGCACCGATACATCTTATTATAATTTTTTCCTCACTAATAGAGAACAGCACTTCACATGACGGGTAGGCAGTAACAATAAGTATGTATATGTCCTTACGGTTGGTGTTTGCTCAATGCAAATTTCACACCCAAATTAGACCCTTAGCGAGCCGCGAAATCCCCTTGCAGCATAGTAGGATTCTGCGCCATTGTGATACACAAAGACAGTGTCGTAACGACGATCACAAAAGAGAGCCCCGCCGAGTTCTCTAATATTAGCAGGTGTCTTCACCCAGCTCGATGTTTTCCTGTCAAAATTCCCTAGTTCCTGCAGCTCCCGGTATTGATCTTCCGTTAAAAGCTCAATACCCATAGCGGCGGCCATATCTATTGCGTTATTCTTTGGTTTATGTTCTTTCCTTGACTCAAGGGCTTCACGGTCGTAACAAATGCTTCTGCGTCCTTTAGGACTTTCCGCTGAACAATCATAAAAAATGTATTCGTCCGTGTTCTGATCATAACCGACAACATCCGGTTCTCCTTCAGTTCTTTCCATTTCATTCAGCGACCACAGTTTTTCCGTATAAGCTTCGAGCTTTGCTTGTATTTGAGCCCAATCAAGACCTTTATGACAGTTCATGTTTTTCTCAAAACGGGCTTTCAATATTTTGAGTAGTTCTTCACTTTGTTCGGATGACAACTCTTTATTATTGCTGATGTCGCTATTCTTTGTCATGTTAGTTTCCTCCTTATTCTTTTTACTCAGTCCCTCTAGTCGGCTTTGTATTCTAAAATATCTCCAGGCTGACACTCTAAAGCCTTGCAAATCGCCTCTAAAGTCGATATTCGGATCGCTTTTGCCTTCCCGTTCTTCAATATGGAAATATTGGCCATCGTGATTCCGACCTTCTCCGAAAGTTCCGTAACACTCATTTTCCGTTTAGCTAGCATCACGTCAATATTGATTATGATCGCCATATTTATTCACCTCAGACCGTTAAATCATTTTCTGATTTAATATCGATAGCACTTTTTAACAACCTTTGAAGAACGGCAGCAAAGACGGCAATCACAAGGGAAGCAGCAGGAATGACCATTCCGAGAATGATGAGACCTGGGGCATCGTCTTTCTCCGCGATGAGATATAAGAACGGCAGGCAGACCGCATGCAGAATGCTGATTGTGATTGCACAGTATTTTATCGTCTTTAAAGCTTTTACGGATAATTCTGAGAAAGCAATGTTCTTGTCAATATAGCTTAAAAGCTTTAATGCCTGATACAAGGCCACGTAAAACGGGATTGTCGAGGCATACATGATGCTAATAACCGGATATACCCAATTAACCGGAAAAGATTGTGCAGCTTCTTTGGCTATCGAAGGCAATCCGAATATACACAAAGCAAGTATCAGTATCCCAATAAGAAAAACAGTTGCCTTTAAAAAAAGTGTCGTTCCTCGTTCCATTACATGCACCTTAATATGCACCTCTCTACGTTATTTTTAATTTGAATTTAACACAATATTTATCGTATTACAATAAATTTAGATTGTTATTTGACTAATTAGATTATTTGGCGCATTTCTCCCTTATGGTCATGCATTAGGATCAGCCGATCGTTCAGCTGCTGATGTATTCGAAACAATTTTAATGCGAAAACAGGGACGGAAATAGGTTTCCGTCCCCAAGCGACTTACAATTCATTTACAATATAGCCCGCCCCTAAAAGGGTACGCAACTAAAACTAATCGAACTTTTGCAGTGATTCGAATAAACGCCTTAAGTTACTCAATAATCCATTCTTTTCTTCAGGAGTCCAATCAGCCAATCCTTCACGCAAATTGCGCTCACGGGCTGCGTTAATCATGGCATTGATCTCCTCCCCGTATGTCGTTAGTTCAGACACACGAATGCGGGAATCCGAGCTTGACGGATAAGTATGCACAAGCCCAGCCGCCTCCAGCTTATCGATTTGCCGGCTAACGCTTGAATAGTTCTTCCCCATCATGTCCGCCAAATCACCAACACTAGTCGGCTGGAGATGCCCGATCCCAACTAAGACGCGAAAGGCCGCTTCCTCCAAATTCACACCGGCAGCCTGAATCATTTTCTTATCCCGATCTGGCCGATTAATAATGCCCACTAAATCGATCAGCGCCTTAAAAATTTCATTTTCCATTTAAAGTCACTTCACCTTTACAACTGGACGGGGCTTCAGTGGAGCATTCCAGGCCTCTTCGATGTCTTCCAGAGCGAACTCTTTGGTGGCAATGGTGATCTTCCCCTCAGCGGCCATTTCAAAAACACCTTTAACAGCGGATAGCAGATTAGCTTTAGAGACACTCTTATCTCCGCTACCTACAAGTTCGATTGTTGATGAGCGTAGAATAGATGAAGGCAACTCAATGCTTTCTTGGCCAGATGAAGTTCCAATGCTTACAAAGCGGGTTGCACGATTTGTGTTAGTTCTGGCAACAGCTGACATGATGGCGAGTGCGCTGTCGCCCCAAAGGTAATCCAATACCACATCAACCCCTTCAGCAATGACTGGCATTAGGGCTTTTTCAAACGTATCTGACCCGTTATCCACTGTCATATCAAATGCAATAGCCTCATCGGCTCCAAGTGCTTGCAGCCTCGATTCGCTGCGCCCCGTCACAATGATCTTCTTGGCCCCGAGGCCCTTGGCAATCTGAACCGCCAAACTGCCGGATACCCCAGTAGCACCATTAATCAGCACAGTTTGACCGGCTGTGAAACCAGCTCGAAATACCAATGCAGCCCATGAAGACATAGCCGGGTTGGCAATAGCGGCAGCCGTGAGATGATCAATACCGTCTGGTAAATGGACAATCTGCTTTTCACTTACAATGGTCTGTTCAGCCAAGCTGCCATACGGTGCAGTCGGCATTGCAAAGTAAACACGGGACCCATCTTCCAAAGTTCCAACACCGTCAATCCCAGCTACAATTGGAAAATTAACTTCAGACGAGTAGTGCATACCCATTGAACGGAACTTACTAACTCGGCTCAAGGCTGCTGCCGACACGTTAATTATAACTTCCCCATCTGTCGCCACGAGAGAATCAAAATGACCGATTACGGGAATTGTCCCCTTTTCCTTTACGATTGCTGCCCTCATGGTTATCGCACCCTTCTTCCAATTAATATTATGTGCATTTTGCACATAATTCAGTATAACATATGTTATGTGCAAAATGCACATTTCAATATGAAAAGGGTGCCTGAATCCACAAGAGATTCAGGCACCCTTCATATTCGGGAATAAGCAGCCTTATTAATCGTATATTACAAATTCCCCTTGTTCATGAAGCTTATTGATAGATGTAATCATATGATTAATCTGTTCATCCGAATGTCTTTCCCATGAACCTAATTCAGCTATTATTTTCAATGGGGATTTAGACCTGTAGGAGCGTGTTGGATTCCCTGGAAACCTCTTGTCAGTTACATTCGGGTCATTCTCAAATTCACCTAATGGTTCTACAATATATATTCTTTCCTTTGAGTCAGACTTTGCTAATTCAGCACCCCATTTAGCAGCCTCTAATGTAGCAGTAAAATATATATGGTTGGATTTTTTGTCTTGGTAATTTGACAAGTATTGTGGTTCTAACAAATCTCCAATTTTTAATTCTGCTTTAGTACCATGAAAAAAGGGACCCTTATCTAAGGCATCTTTTTCAAAATTCATCTCGATACACCTCTTTCAAATTTATATACAACAATATAGGCTAAGAATTCCAGAAATGGTAGTCTGTAAAAAATTTACTGATTGTATTATAATTAAAGTAGACCCCATCATTACTGAAGGGGTCCTTTGTTTTTGTTCTTGGATTTAAAGTGATGATGGAGCAGCTTGTCGCATTGTTTTGTGGTTTATAACTTTCCTTGACTCCAGGGCTATTTTTTAAGCATTTGGCGAAATTTGCTCAATACCCTCTCTTTTATTTGCCAATTTACCTAGCATCGGCAGGAACCAGCGATCCACACCAATTCTTCCAGCATTCAATCCTGCCACAAGAATAAACATCCCTAGTATAACCATTTGTGGATTTGTACTTGTAGTTCCTGATAACAAATAAGCAAAATTCATAGTTAGCCCCATTAGTATAGAGAATGACGTAAATATCCCAAAAATTAATCCAAGACCTACTAAAAATTCTCCCCATGGAACTAATACGTTAAAAAGATCTATGTAAGGTAATGCGACCTCTTTCAAAAAAGTTCCCCACCACGGTTGGACTAGCGGGTGTTCTCCATTCGTTTTTGCAATAGCCCCATTCAAGAAGCCGCTAGCATCAAATTTCCCACTCGAAACTTTTTCCCATCCAGCACTTACCCAAAGCCAACCAAGATACACTCGAAGCACAGTAAGAAGCAAGGATACATAGCGGTTTTCTCTTAAAAAATTTAAAAACAAGATTATACCTCCTCAATAATCAAAACATCAGATGATAACGATTATCATTATCAGGTGTTTTGCTTCTATAAGCAATAAGGAAATGGTAACGAATTTTTATATTCAGTCTAGTTAAATGTTCTTATTTTAAGGGAGGATTTTGTTTAATAGAAATAAGCCGAGGACAAGCAGGAGTGATATCCTAATTATCGATCGGCTTATTGCGTTCGTTGGATGTGACTTGACTCTGTTACTCACTGTGAACCGATAAAAGTCGGTTCTATCTTGATAGATACAGTACAATCAAATTGGATTTGAGCAGTTTTGCGAAATAGAAGTACTTGCGCGACTGCCTTTTACCATATTTAGTTGAACCCGCCGTTTACGCGAATCGTCTGCCCCGTTATCCAACGGGCGTTGTCACTGACTAGCAGCTCGATTGCATTCGCGATGTCGTCAGGTTCGCCCAGCCGTCCAAATGCGTTCATTCGGCGGTACGTATCGATCAATTCCTCTGATTTGCCATTCAAAAATAACTCCGTTGACACTTGCCCCGGCGCAACGCAATTGATAATAATATCCTTAGGACCGAATTCCTTGGCCAATTGACGTGTTAACTGCTCGACCGCGCCCTTCGTCGCGGCATATACGCTGTACGTTGGGAGCATCGCGCCCAAAACACACGTGGAGAAGTTAATGATTGTTCCGCCTTTAGCCATTTGCTTCATCGCTTGTTGGCAAGCAAAATAAGTCCCTTTCACGTTGACCGCAAAATGCCGATCAAACATCTCTTCCGTTACGTCCGTGAGAGCCGTACATTCCATAATTCCGGCGTTATTGACCAGAATATCTACGCGTCCATATCGCCTAATCGTTTCCGAGAACAGGGCCTCGACTTCGCTCACCTTACTCACATCAGCGCGGATCGCAGTGGCTTCGGCGCCAGACTGCTCAATCGTTCTTACAACCTCATTCGCTTTCTCGGGATTCGAGGAATAATTGACAACCACTCTAGCTCCCGATTTCGCTAATTGAACGGCAATTTGCCGTCCGATCCCCCTCGATGCGCCAGTAACAATCGCTACTTTTCCATTCAATTTCATATTCATTCTCTCCTTATATTGTTTTGGCCGTATGTCATTTCGTTATGTTCGACTTTACATTCTCATTATAGTAAATTATTACATTGATCCGTTAGAACATAACTGTTCGATCTTTGCCTAATTCTCTTCTCTCTTACTTTATAAAAAATTATTTTTTCTTGAAAGGAGACTCACCAAAATGGATGAAACACTGCGTATGGATGAAGCCTTGAAGCAATTGGCACTCTTGATTTATAACCATGCTCCATCGAACGGTACATATCAGACGGCCATACCTTCGTTATCGCTGATGCATGCCACTCAGTTGACAGAGCCGCTGGAATCAGTAAATAAGCCGTCCATTTGTGTCGTAGCGCAAGGGGCAAAGACGGCTACACTGGCGAGCGAAACCTATCGATATGATCCTTCGACTTATCTGGTCACTTCCGTCGAGTTGCCGATCATTGGCAGAATTATCGAAGCTTCGCCCGAACTTCCTTATTTAAGCCTAAAGCTGAGCTTCGATGCCGACGTCATCCTGGACATCGTGAAAAACATGAAGTTCCCTCTTGAGGTTCGCTCGCATACCAGTCGTGGCATAGCGGTGAACCGAACGTCTCTTTCATTACTCGAAGCCATTGTAAGGCTCATGCAGCTGCTGGGTGATCCCGAGGACGCTCCGATTCTGGCACCACTCATCATTCGGGAAATTTTATACCGGGTGCTTCAAGGTGAACAAGGTGCGAACATCCACCAATTTGCGATGATCGGCAACCACGCGCATAACATCGCTGAAGCGATCAAGATGATTAATCGGCAATACGATCGTCCGCTCATGATTGAGCAGCTTGCAAAGTCTCTCAACATGAGCACGTCGGCGTTCCATAAACATTTCAAACGCGTCACGGCAATGAGCCCGCTGCAATACCAGAAAACGGTCCGCTTGCAAGAAGCCCGGCGCTTATTGCTAACGGAAACTGTGCAAGTCTCCGATGCGGCATTCCGTGTAGGCTACGAGAGCCCTTCCCAGTTTAGCAGGGAATATGCTCGTATGTATGGAAGCCCCCCGATGCTTGATGTACAGAACCTACGTGGTTCCAGCGCGGGCTCTGGTATGCTCGGCTAATATCATGCTGAAATTGTTTTTCGTCAATGACAAAGCTCGTACCGCCGCCGCAGTCTTGAGCTGATTGAAGAGGGGACAATTCGACTGTTCGATCCGATTAATGCTTGGCTGCCCGAGTTATCGCTCTCGGCAAATGTTTCATAGTAGCTTTTCATTTCTGGTTAGCATAAAAATCACATAGAAAACAAAAAGAGGGGCTCTCCGCCCCTCTTGTTCACCTTATCAGTGCTGCAGTCTCGCAGCTGGCAACGCGAATCCCCGTCACTACAGCAGCGGGTTCTCGTGCTTCGCTTTCAGAATTGACCAGCGCCGCTCCACTTCGCGCTCAAATTCGCTAAGCATTTCTTTGTTCTCTTCCTTGAGCAGATGTCTTGATTTGCCCATATATTTCAGCCAATCGCCGAGCAGCACCCGTTTGTTCTTCTCTTCCGGATCGTACGTAATGTTCGTTTGTCCCTGCTCCACTTCATACAGTGGGAAAAAGCACGAATTAACGGCCGCGCGAACGATATTCTCGCCTTCTTTGTCATCGGACTTCCAGTTCAACGGACAAGTGATCAGCATCTTGCCGTAGACAGTACCTACATTCTGGGCGTACCACTGCGCTTTTGCTGCCTTTTTCACAAGATCCTGCGGGAATGCTTCCGTCCCCGTAAATACGTACGGAACATGCGCCGCCGCCATCATTTGCACCGTATCTTTGTGATGGAACGTTTTGCCCTGCTGCTGCTTGCCGACGCCGGACGTACTGGTCATGTGGCCAAGAGGAGTGGAATACGAAAGCTGTGCCCCAGTATTCATGTACCCTTCATTGTCGTATTCCAGAATGATCAGATTATGGCCCCGCAGCGCCGTCCCAATTGCCGAACCCATCCCGATGTCCATGCCGCCGTCGCCAGTCACCATGACAAAAGTGAAGTCCTCGGGAACTTCGATTTCCCCCCTGCGTTTCCGCTCGAGGAACGCCTCTACCGTACCGGATAACGTAGCCGGCCCGTTCTGGAACAAATTATGAATAAAGCTCTGCTTATGCGAGTTATACGGATAACCCGTTGTGGTGATATAAGCGCAGCCGGTATGGAATAAAGTTACGACATTGCCTTCGATCCCTTTGAAGAACAGCTCCAGCCCTGGGAAAATACCGCAGCCCGGGCAGGCTCCGTGACCGGAAGCAAAGCGTTTCGGCTTGGCGGCAAGCGCCCGCATCGGCGGCACTTTAACGGCAAGCTTGCCCGTCGCCTCATCCACCTTGACGGAGATCAGGCCGGATTTAAAGCTGTCCCCGTTCATTGGCGCAACGACCGGCTGCAGCTTGTGCGCCTTATCGCCCGGCGTCTGCCCGTAATAATCAAACGGCACCTTGGCAAATCCAAGCTCCATGGCCTCCAGCGTCAAGGCAAAAAAGGCTTCCGCGTCATCCGCGTAGTAATCTTTCCCGCCAAGGCCAAATATGCGGGAAAGTACAATAGGTTGCGGGCCGCGGATTTCCTGCAGGGCTGATTTGACCTCATGCGTCAAATTGGCACCATTCCCGCCGTAGGAATCGGCGCGTTCGCCAACTAACAGCGCTTTGACACCTGTCAGCGCCTCTCGGATTTCCCGTGCCGGGAACGGCCGGAGAATATTCGGGCTGATCACGCCCGCTTTGATCCCTTTCGCCCGCAGCTGGTCCACTACGTCTTTGGAGGATTCGGCCGCGGAATTAAGCAGGAACAAAGCTACCTCAGCGTCTTCCATGCGGTACAGATCAAGCGGCGAATAGGATCTTCCTGACAAAGCCGCGTATTCTTCCGCCACTTCCTTGAATACCTCGCCCGCGCGGTACATGGCCTCCGACTGCTGGAAGTGGTTGTTCATGAGGTCGTCGCCGTTCATATAAGCCCCAACGACGATCGGCTTATTCTCGTCCAGCACGTGCGGGAATTCCGGCTGTTCGCCTACAAACTCCTGGACGGTTTCCCGGTTCGCAAATATTTGCACCCGGCGTTTCTGATGCGATGTGAAAAAGCCATCATAAGCCACGATGACCGGCAGCCGTACGTCCGCGTGTTCGGCGATGCGCAGCGCCATAATATTCATGTCATACACGGCCTGCGGCGAACGGGCGGTCAGAATCACCCAGCCGGTGTTCAGACCATAGTACAGATCCGAATGGTCACCGCGGATATCCAGCGGGCCGCTAACCGCACGTGTCACCAGGTTCATGACCATCGGGAAACGGGTTCCCGCCTGCACGGGCAGCTGCTCAATCATATACAGGAAACCGTTCGCGCTGGTAGCGTTAAATACCCGTGCTCCTGCTGCGGCTGCGCCGTAGCAGATCCCCGCCGAGCCGTGTTCGCCGTCGGCCGGAATCAGCTTGATATCGTGTTCGCCGCGCGTACGCATCATGTCAAGATATTGGGCGATTTCCGTAGACGGCGTAATCGGAAAATAACCCATAATATGATAGTTAATCTGGGCAGCCGCCATAGCGGCCATTTCGTTGCCCGATTCGAAGACAGCTGTCTGAGCGGCTGGCACCTTTTGCTCCGTTGTTTCTTTGGTTTGTAAGGTCATGATCTGACTCCCTCCACAGTTAAATAGGGGAAGACTTGCGGCACGCGGTGCTGCTCCGCATAATGCGGCTCTTCCAACATGGCGGCCAAAGCGGTGGTCGGGCAAGCTTCCACACACTTCAGACAACCTTTGCAATACTGGTAATCGATGCCCTTCATGAACATCTGCAGGTTGCCACGCTTATCCGGTTGCTGCTCCCATACAATGCAGAAGTCCGGACATACCGTATCGCAGGCGGCACAGTTAATGCAGTCTTCCATCTTGTATTCCGGCAAATACCCCTGCCGGGAGCCGCTAAGATCCTTCAGCACGCTATTTGCCGTAACCTTCAGAATTCCGCCTAACTCCTGTGTTTCATATCCGAGAACCGGCTGCATTCTTGCGAAAGCTGCCTGGTCCATCAGCCCTGTGCCGTTCCCTAAGGAAAGGAACTGGACTTCATTATATCCTCTGTCAAAAGTCCGCAAATTCGGCTCCACAAGATGGGGCAGCTTTTTCTCAAAGGTTTTGCGGATAACCCGCCGCATGTCGTTCGGGTCCAGGAAGCTGCAGATCCGGAACAAGGCGCCAAGCATCGCCGTATTGACTTTGGTTTTCTCCTCAACGGCAATTCGCAGCGCATCGACCGCGGCCAGTGTTCCCTGCGTCATGTTCAGATCCGCGGCCACTTCGGCAAGATTTCGCGCTGTATTCACAAGCACCGTTCCATCAGACCGTAAACCGCTTATCACATCTATCGTCTTATATAACGCTTCATGAAATACGCCGACCACATGCGGCTGCTCAATGGGGCTGTGATCGCGGATCTCCACCTGGGGATCACAAAATCTTACGAAGCTCTTTACCGGCGACCCTTTTTTCTCCGAACCATAGCTGGAAAAGTTGGAACCGTTAAGTCCAGAGCCGGTCACCCCGGCTTCGGCCAGCATTTTTCCGGCCAGGTTGGCGCCAAGTCCGCCAATGGATTCGAGACGGATCTCGTAAAATCCCAGTTCATTCTTTTGAGGCAAAATCGACACGTTCTCTCCCTCATTTCTTCTTGTTCTATATGGAATGAACTAAGCAATCATGCTTCTTAAGTTCAATTCATAAAGGGTCAATAGCTTCAGTTTAAAAGAAGAATCATACCAAGTTAGTGATTTGTATCACAAAATGAGTTGCAGTGATCTTAATCACTAAACCGGCTTTGGCGGCAGGGTATACTTCAGTCTGACAGTCCCATTGCAAGACGAACTTTTACCGAATTTAACAAATAATGAACACGATATGGGGAGGAAAAATAATGAATAACAACAAGGCAGAGATGACCTTTAACCATCAGCCATCCATGTTCTGCTTTCAATGCCAGGAAGCTTCCAAAGGAACAGGCTGCACCATTGTCGGGGTATGCGGCAAACCGCATGACGTGGCGAACTTACAGGATTTGCTCATTTACCTGCTGAAAGGTATCGCTTTTCTCAGTCTGGATGTCCGGCTGCCCGAAGTGCTTGAACAGCGCGTATCGCTGTTTACCATGGACTCCTTGTTCGCAACCATTACGAATGCCAACTTTGACCGCGATGTTTTTGTGGGGAAAATCCGGGAAGCCATTGCGCTCCGCAGCGAGGTGCGCGCTCATTATGATGAACAATATCCCGAAGGATCGGCCCATCTCCCTGATGCTGCCGTCTGGGAAGCGGATAAAGAAGCGGATATGGATGCCAAAGCACGTACCGTGGGCGTCCTCTCCACCCATAACGAAGACGTGCGCTCGCTGCGCGAATTGATCATTTACGGCCTCAAGGGGATGGCTGCTTATACGTACCATGCGCTTCACCTGGAGAAGGACGATGGCGAGCTCAACCGGTTCATGCGCCGTGCGCTTGCGGCTACGCTTGACGACAGTCTTGAAGTGCAGGATCTTATCGCTTTGACGATGGAGACTGGCAAGTACGGCGTAGACGCCATGGCGATGCTTGACAATGCGAACACCACGGCTTACGGAAATCCGGAAATTACGAAGGTAAATATCGGGGTTGGAAACCGGCCTGGCATTCTTATCAGCGGCCACGACCTGAAGGATATGGAAGAGCTGCTCAAGCAGACGGAAGGAACCGGCGTGGACGTGTATACGCACAGCGAAATGCTGCCTGCCCACTATTATCCGGCATTTAAGAAATATAAGCATTTCGTAGGCAATTACGGCAATGCCTGGTGGAAGCAGAATAGCGAATTTGAAGCCTTTAACGGCCCGATCCTGATGACGACCAACTGTATCGTTCCGCCGAAGGACAGTTATAAGGATCGCATTTATACGACGGGCAACACCGGCTTTCCGGGTGTCCGCCATATCCCTGAAGGAGAGAACGGCGCTGCCAAGGACTTCTCCGCACTGATCGAGCAAGCGAAAGGGTGCCCAGCTCCTACGGAAATTGAAACCGGCGAAATCATTGGCGGCTTCGCACATGCTGCCGTGATGAACGTAGCCGATCAAGTCGTCGATGCCGTGAAAACTGGCGCAATCCGCCGCTTCTTCGTCATGGCCGGCTGCGACGGGCGGATGAAATCCCGCAATTATTACACCGACTTTGCGGCTGAGCTTCCACAGGATACAGTCATCATGACTGCAGGCTGTGCCAAATACAAATACAATAAGCTGGACCTCGGCGAAATTGGCGGAATCCCGCGGGTTCTGGACGCCGGGCAGTGCAATGATTCTTACTCCCTGGTCGTCATTGCCTTGAAGCTGAAGGAAGTATTCGGCCTTGCGGACATCAACGAACTGCCGATTTCCTACAACATTGCCTGGTACGAGCAAAAAGCCGTTATCGTGCTGCTCGCCCTGCTCTATCTCGGCGTCAAAAATATTCATCTAGGCCCTACGCTTCCTGCATTCCTCTCGCCTAACGTTGCCAAAGTTCTCGTAGAGAACTTCGGGATCGGCGGCATTACCAATGTGGAAGATGACATGAAGATGTTCCTTGGTGCGTGATGGAGGAATGCCCCGGTTAGGGGCATTCTTCTATTTATATCCAGAGCCTAACTTGGGTCCTGTTCGTTCTAAAGAAATGCAGAAGACAATCCTACTACTTAAGTAGATTTGGGATTAGATAATAACCATCTAGAAAATGGGTATTAATTTTCTAGGCTCAGGCATCCCCTATAAAAAAGTAACAGCCTATCCTACAAGGAATAGGCTGTTTTTCTTTACTCTCTTAGAGCCTGGCAAAGCCACACTCTCCACACACTGAGCAAGCAAATAAACATGCTAGTTTGATGAGAGAAGCATGTTCTATTACTGTGTTCCATTACTCCAACTTTCCCAACACAACCGTAATGCTAACTCGCCCACCTACGGTCTCTTCTCAACAAACAGAAGCGAATATTTTGATCTTCTAATATCATTCGCGAGCAAAGTTTACTCACTTCACAATGTATTACGCCGCAGTTCATAGAAATACTGCACAATCGGATGCTTTAACTTCATCTTCTCGGACATGTTCACAATTCGCTTTTTCCCAACTCTACGGTCCACCAAAGCTAGAATATTCAATAAGATATCATTGCTCTCTATGCTTTCCTCGACAGAGGTAGATAGATACTTATTCGCCACAACGATAAAATTCGATTTGCTTAATGAAGCCTGTGCTGACAAAAGCTCTTTGGCATGTTCTGAACTTTTTCTGCTTCTGGCCATGACTACTAGACGATCCTCCGGCACTGGCCCTTTGCTGGCTTGTCTGACCGCTTCAATTTCGTCATGGGTGATAGGAATTTGGATATCCGGATCATTCTTAATTTCCAGCTCCGTCTGATACCATTTGATGAAGCTGGCTTTATCACTCATATTGAGGACGTTCTTTTTATCTACCGAGATATAACAAGTCCCCGGTTTATCAGCTAAATAACGGTAACCCTGTGCGCGGTATTCTACCCTTCCATTTAACGCAGGACAGAGAAAGCCCTCCAACTGCTGCTTCAATTTGCTCCAGGACATGTAATCCCCCTCAATATAAAAACAGAGGAAAGGCTGGTTGGCTCAGGGATTGTGTCCCTCTCCATTCGTCCGATCCTCACTCTTTTTTCTCTTGTATATACGAATTCTACAATCTTGACAGCTTAATTCCCGCGTTCCTCCGCCTCATCATGCTCCCTGCTACCAAACTCATCAAGCAGCGCACGCACTTCACTTGTGGACTTGGCGTTCATTAAGCTATTTCTTAGCTCACTTGCCCCTCGAAATCCGCGGACATATATTTTGAAGAATCGGGCAAGCGGCCGGAACGAACGTAGTTCCACTGCCGAATATTGATCATGGAGATCCAGATGCAGCCGCAACAAATCAAGCAATTCCTCACTGCTGTGCTCCTTAGGCTCCTTCTCAAAAGCAAATGGATTTTGAAAAATACCGCGCCCAATCATAATCCCATCCACACCGTATTGCTCAGCGAGCCGGAGGCCGGTCTGCCGGTCAGGGATATCCCCGTTAATGGTCAGCAGAGTATCTGGAGCCACCTCATCACGCAACTTCTTAATCTCCGGAATCAGCTCCCAGTGAGCATCTACTTTGCTCATTTCCTCTCTCGTGCGCAGATGAATGGACAGATTCACAATATCCTGCTGCAAAATATGGGTTAACCAGTCCCGCCATTCGTCTACGGCCGTGAAACCGAGCCTTGTTTTTACACTGACGGGCAGTCCCCCGGCTTTTGCGGCCTGGATAATATCGGCTGCGATTTCTGGACGGCAGATCAGCCCGCTTCCTTTTCCATTCTCTGCTACATTCGCTACAGGACAACCCATATTAATATCAATACCTTTAAATCCTTCTTTCGCCATGCCGATGCTCATCTGACGAAAGTATTCCGGCTTGTCTCCCCAAATATGAGCTACCATGGGCTGTTCATCCTCTGTAAACGTCAAACGCCCGCGCACACTATGGTTCCCTTCCGGGTGACAATAACTCTCTGTATTCGCAAACTCCGTGAAAAAAACATCCGGTCTGGCTGCCTCACTTACAACATGACGAAAAACAACATCCGTCACATCCTCCATAGGCGCCAGTATAAAAAAGGGTCGTGGCAATTCACGCCAAAAATTATTTGTCATGTCAAAAACCTCTCTATGCATATAAGGACAAATCTTTATCCTGAAGTAGTAAAACTAATCTGTCTTTGTCCTTATTTCTTCTTCACTTACAGCGTGTTAAATCAAATTATATCATAACCCGGAAAGAAGCATACTCACCCCAATAATTTCAAAAAAAGAGGGACATCCCCTCTTTACTATTTTCTCCAATAGATCTCCGTTTTACTTGTCCTTCTGCACTAACAGGGGCATCGCCTCCACATGTGACAAGTAGACAGTGACAACAAACACATAATGCCCCTAACCTCAGTTTGGTGCTAATAAAACAAATCTCATCATATTTTAAAAAGGAATACTTCAACCAGGGGGCGGAATTGAGTTGAATAAAGTTAAAGTCAGGCTACGGCCTATTGTTAGTAGGATAAACTTACCCACTATATTAAAAACAACTTTCCTTCCGGGTGATTCCATCGAAAGCCTAATGATCGCAACACAGGTCGGAGAGATCTTTTATATTAGAAACGGAGCGATAGGGACTTTTCTAGATATACGCCAGCGAATCTTAAAATTGGGAGGCGCAAGCGGCGGATACGATGAACGAGGGCTGATAGGTCTAGCATTTCATCCCGAATTTTACTACAACGGATTGTTTTATCTCCATTACTCACTAGCTGGAACCCAAGGTCCAGTTGCTTTTTCTGAATCCTTTAAGCCTAACCCGTGTGATCCCCAAACTTTAAACCTGAAGTGGGGCGATAGAGAAACAAAATATGATCATATCGACACCGTTGAAGAATGGATTCTACCATCGAATTGGCAGCCTCAAAGGCGACGTACATTACTAAATATAAGAAGGCCCTTTTTGAATCATAACGGGGTCAATAGCTTGAACTTTTCGCCTGAAACAGGAAAGCTTGTATTAACGACTGGAGACGGTGGATCTGCCTATGACCCGTTTAATTTAAGCCAAGACATTATGGAGATCGCAGGTAAAATCATTGAAATTGATATCAGCATGAATTCATTCATCGATAATCCGCCAGTGGTTACACGGTTTAATGAATTACCTGAATCTATTCAGAACATGCTTACGGTCATTGCCAAAGGGGTACGCAATATACCGGGTATTTCCTATCAGAGGCACCATCATCAATATATTAAATACGCAGGGAACGTCGGACAAGATCTGGTAGAATCAATTTTTGCATTCATTCAATATAAGCCAATACCGGTTACTCAGCTTGTTCAAGCATCTATTGTGGGGGCTGGGACCGACCCAGAAGGTTTTATTAACTTTGGCTGGCGAGGGTGGGAAGGTGCTTTACCTACCTCTGTAATAAGGGGCTGCCCTGCGAATTCAGATTTGAATGAGAAATATATTTCATATTTCAATGAAACCCTGGAAACGTCAGTACTGCGTCTACCACCGCTAACGAGTTATTATCACGAAGACCCCCGTCCCAACAAGTTTGGAGGGACTGCTCTCACAGGGGTTCAGGCCTATAATGGAAACGAAATCCCTGGTTTATGGGGAAGCGTCGTGTTTACCGATCTTGCTCAAGCTCAATCAAAGCCTCCTGTAAGGGGAGTTCTAGCCTATACCAGAGTAACAGCCGATTGTAGACAAAGCGATTACAGTGTAATAGAAACTGATTATAATTTTGGGTCTAATGCTGCGTATTTCGTTAGTCTTGGAACAAACCAGAATCAAACCCGGCTGTATCTAGGGGTGTATGGCTCAATGAAAGTGGCTGAGCTTAACCAAGGCACTGTATTTGAGATTGTTCCATGATTCAAGTTGAAGCCCGACCGTGCGAGGTCGGGCTTTAACTTGCAGGTCATTGTCATGAAGCCGTGCACTAACAAAGTTACACTCTCCACATGCCTTGTGGCATTGATAATGAAGCCGATAGCCCCTTGGCGACTGTTATATGTTATTTTTACTCCCCTTTTAAAAGATCATAACCTATCAATTTTATGCTTATGGCTTCATTGGATTGAATCCATTAACTCATGGAAATATTTAGGTTCAAGAGTCTTATAAAGACTATACCAGGCATCTAAGGTTTTTGAAGAAAATACACCCAGAGCTTTCAAGACGTGTACAGAAAACTCCAACGGAGCTGTTCCAGATGCAGTGATCAGTTTTCCATCAGTTACAGCAGACTCCATTTTGTAATACTTTTCGCCCGTGTAAGTGGGACAGATCATTTTAAGGTATTCCAGATCATTGCTTGTATGTAGGCGTGAATTCAGCAATCCTGTCTGGGCAAGTGCCATTGTAGCACCACAAATCGCTGCAACCCATATACCTTCCTGCAAACACCTCTGGGCGATTTTTAAGATGGGCCGGTGAATGGTTTCTGTCCATGTATTTCCACCGGGTAAAATCAATAGATCTAATCTTTCAATGCTGCACTCATCCAGTTTGATGTCAGGCAGTATTGTAAGTCCGCCCATTGTAATTACTGGAGTCTTATCAATTCCCACGGTAACTATTTTTGATGGGGCCAGCTCCTTTTTATAATATCTTCCCGAGTTCAGTTCGGCAGTTAAGTAACCTATTTCCCAGTCTGCCATCGTGTCAAACACATAAAGATATACCGTATTATTCATTAGCAAGTTCTCCTTATTTTACAATTCATCAAGTGATACCAACCATTCATCGGTAATCAATGATTATCATCATTATAAAATAGCTTCACCGACATCTGCTGTCAGTGAAGCTATCAAAGTTGATAATATTCCATTAATTCCGACGCAACAGCAACAAGTTTTCCTTTCAAACTCTGTGGTTCGATTACTTGAATGGATCTCCCGTAGGATAGGAGAAAAGAAGGAACATAGGTATGAATTGATGCTTCCTCAAGTAAAAAGATTGCTTGATTTGATGTACG
>RCUH01000970.1_pt1 | contig 23965 bp, 21 predicted proteins | sample 2166191 | NCBI WGS metagenome assembly RCUH01 (sample SAMN09932848, study PRJNA488358) | compost metagenome | feature: garden; material: soil; isolation source: compost soil in an enriched community after 214 h of incubation | place: Germany: Experimental Botanical Garden Goettingen | collected...
GTTCATTGCAGTAAGTTTTTGAGCATTTGCTTTTAGGGCCATAATGCATATTAAAACCAATGCTAATTGAATACTTTTCATATTTTCTTAAATTTTTAATTTTATTAATGAAATACAAAGAATGCAATTTGAGTTTTCAACGGCAATAGTTATATATAACCATTTTTAATGTTACTAAGACTTTAGTGACAACTTATCAAATCAAACAATGATTGGTTTGAATTTCTTAACTTTGAAAAATGGAAGAAAAGGTAATCAGAGAAGTTTCGAAATTTAATAATGAATTAAAGCTTCAGGGTTTCAAAGCATTTCAGATTGAAGGAGACGGCGCAGAAACCAGAATGTACAGCAGAAAAGAATTCTACAAAATCTGCCTAACAACTGGAAAAAGCAAAATTCATTATTCTGATAAAACCTATGAGCAGGAAGGGACGATTCTCTTTTTTGGGAATCCGCACATTCCGTATTCTTGGGAAACTATTTCTACGACTTATGTTGGTTATACTATTCTTTTCTCGGAAGAATTTTTTAAAAATTCCGAACGTTCGGAAAGCTTACAACAATCATCATTCTTTAAAATTGGCGGTACACCTGTTTTGAAAATTACAGAAGAGCAAAGAATATTTCTCAATACCATTTTTCAGAAAATGATTAGTGAACAGGAAAGCGACTATGTTTTTAAGGATGAATTAATTCGAAATTACATCAGCCTCATCATCCACGAATCTTTGAAGATGGAACCTTCCGAAAATTACGAGCAAAATAAGAATGCCTCATCAAGGTTAACGTCTGTTTTTCTGGAGTTGTTGGAAAGACAATTTCCGATTGAAACCATTAAAAATCCACTGCAGCTGAGAACTGCACAACATTACGCACAACATTTGAATGTTCATATTAATTATCTCAATCGTGCAGTAAAAGAAGTCACCGGAAAATCTACAACTTCACACATTTCAGAGCGGATCACCACAGAAGCAAAAGCCCTGTTGCAACATACGGATTGGAGTATTTCCGAAATTGCTTACGCTCTCGGATTTGATTATCCAACCTACTTCAATAATTTTTTCAAAAAAGTAACAGGAACCAATCCCACCACATTTCGTTTATCGGAAGTTTGAATTTCTTAATCTTTGGTTTGAATATCATTACTCCTTAGATTAAAGGTGAAGCTAACTTTGTATCTGGAAATCAAATCCCAATACAATGTCAGGTTCAAAACATAATTCCGGTTCTAAATTAATTCAAAAAGATATTTTTGAACGACTCCTAGCAGGCGAAACCATACTTCCCAACGATTTGCAAATTAGCAGATTGAGAAAAGAATCATTTGCTGTGAATGCGTTACTTAATCAGATGAATAATTCTTCAAATCCTGAAGAAATCACAAAGATATTGTCTCAGATTTTAGATAAAAAAGTTCAGGATCTTGCAGTCTTCACGCCACTTTACATCAATTACGGAAAACATATTAATATTGGTAAAAATGTCTTCATCAATTTTGATTGCACTTTTTTAGCATTAGGCGGAATTACCATTGAAGATGATGTTTTAATTGGTCCGAAAGTGAGTCTCATTACCGAAAATCATCCACTAAATCCTCAAGATAGAAAAGGTCTGATTTGCAAATCCATTCTCATCAAAAAAAATGCGTGGATTGGTGCCAATGCAACGATTTTACCTGGCGTAACAATCGGTGAAAATGCAGTTGTCGCATCGGGAGCAGTCGTTTCCAAAGATGTTCCTGATAATACCGTGGTTGGTGGAATTCCTGCAAAATTTATTAAAACAATTTAAATTAAAAATACAATGAAAAAAGCTTTGGCAATTGCAATATTATTTTTTGCGACAGGACAATTATTATCTCAAAAAATCAAATCTAGTTCAGAAAAAATGAATACAACAAAAGAACATTACACCTTCAAATTAAGTGATAAAGTAACCCGTCAAAAAGTAACTTTCAAAAATAGATATGGAATTACATTATCGGGCGATTTGTACCTTCCAAAAAATTCAGGAAACGAAAAATTATCGGCTTTGGCAGTCAGCGGACCTTTCGGTGCAGTGAAACAGCAATCATCAGGATTGTACGCCAATCAAATGGCAGAACGCGGTTTTGCGGTTTTAGCTTTTGACCCATCTTACACCGGCGAAAGTGTTGGCGAACCAAGAAATGTGGCATCACCAGAAATTAATACCGAGGATTTCAGCGCAGCAATCGACTTTTTAGGTTTGCAAAAAAACGTCGATAGAAACAAAATCGGAATCATCGGAATTTGTGGTTTTGGAGGATTTGCATTGAACGCTACTGCAATTGATAAACGCGTAAAAGCTGTTGCTACGACAAGTTTGTACGATATGACGAGAGTAATGTCGAAAGGTTACAATGATTCTGTAACACTTGAACAGCGCACTAAAACGTTGGAAGATTTGGGACAACAACGTTGGAAAGATGCTGAAGCGGGGAAACCAGCCGATGGACCAAGAAATTTACCCGAAACTTTAAAAGGCGATGAACCGCAATTTGTGAAAGAATATTTCGATTATTACAGAACGCCACGTGGTTTTCATGTTAATTCTGTGAACTCAAACGGCGCTTGGTTGGTAACGAATCCCATCTCGTTTATGAATATGCCGATTTTGAGTTATGTGAAAGAAATTTCGCCAAGACCAATGCTGTTGATTGCAGGTGAAAATGCGCATTCTAGATATTTCAGTGAAGATATTTTTAAAGTAGCCAACGAGCCGAAAGAATTGATGATTATTCCAAACGCTGTTCACGTCGATTTGTATGATAAATTGGATGTGATTCCTTTTGATAAGCTGGAAAGTTTCTTTAAAACTAATTTGAAATAATTTGTAAGAAATTAAAAAGTCTGTTTGCAATTTGCAGATAGACTTTTATGTTTGGATGAAATCAGTAAAAATGGTAAGCAATACCGTAATAAGTATAATCATTTTTCGGATTCTCTTGCCGAACTTTGTTCAAAGACTAAACGTAAAAAAATGAAATATTTCACAACAATAATTCTTTTGATGTTGGCTCAATTTCTGCCCGCACAAAAGACAAATAATCAAAATAAAATGAATCCAAACATTCCTAAACTAAGTGATTTTCCGACAGGCGAAGAAAACACTGCTTTTGAAAAATATTTTACAGGCAAATCTTATTTGGCAACGCTCACGAGCAATAAAGATTTAAATGTTCCTCTGTCTAATGTAACCTTCGAGCCTGGCTGTCGCAACAATTGGCACAGTCATACTGGTGGACAACTTTTGATTGTTATTGGTGGCGAAGGGTTGTATCAAGAAAGGGGAAAACCTGCACGTCATTTGAAAGTAGGAGATGTTGTTGAAATTGCTCCAAATATTGAGCATTGGCACGGTGCAACGGCTACAAGTTGGTTTTCGCATTTGGCAACTGTTGGCAATCCACAGAACAATGAAAATACTTGGCTGGAAGCTGTTTCAGATGAAGAATATGCAAAAGCCAATCAAAAATAAAAGTGATGATGACTAAAAGCAAATTTTTTCACTGGATTATTCTGTTTCCCCTAACATTAAGTTTCACAAAAATGAATGCACAAACAACCAGAGAAATTCAAAATTTAAATCCGAAAGAACAGAGTCTTGTAAAGATTTCTTCATCCACTGCGATTGGAAATTTAGAAAATTTAAAATTAGATTTAAATAAAGGATTGGATGAAGGTTTATCGATTAATGAAATCAAAGAAGCACTCACTCAGTTGTATGCGTATTGTGGTTTCCCAAGAAGTCTGAATGCAATTAATACCTTTAAAACTGTTCTTGACGAAAGAAAATCAAAAGGAATCAAAGACAACGAAGGAAAGAAAATCGTTGTTGAAAACAATGTTGCTGATAAATATGAGCAAGGCAGAAAAACGTTGGAAACTCTTACGAAAACTCCGCAATCTAAGCCAGCACAGGGATTTGGAGAATTCGCTCCCCGAATTGATGCGTTTCTAAAAGAACATTTGTTTGCAGATATTTTTGTGAGCGATGTTCTGAGTTACCAACAAAGGGAATTGGTTACGATTTCAGCTTTGGCTGCATTGTCGGGAGTTGAATCTCAATTGCAATCGCACATTAATATTGGTAAAAATACTGGAATTACGGAAAATCAGTTGGTGCAATTGGCAGATTTGATACAAAAATCCGTCAATAAAACTCAGGGAAATACAGTCCGAAAAATCATTGGAAAACCGCTTGTCCCAGTGATCGAGAATGATATGATGGTTCGAATCTCGGAAATAGAAATTGTTCCTGAATTTTTAGAAGAATACAAATCTATTCTGAAAGAAGAAGCGTCGTCTTCGGTAAAATTAGAGAAAGGCGTGATTGCTATTTTTCCAATGTACGAGCAGAAAAATCCGACTCAGATTAGAATCATAGAAATCTATGCTGACAAAGATTCTTATCAGTTTCATTTGCAGACGCCACATTTTCAACATTACAAAACTTCTACTTTGAAAATGGTAAAATCATTAAATCTAATCGATATGGAAAGTCTTGATAAGGAAACAATGTCATTAATATTTGATAAAATAAAATAATTAAAAATGAGTATAAAAGTAAAAGCATACGGAACATCTTCTGCCGAAAAGCCATTGGAAGAAATCACCATAGAAAGAAGAACTTTGCAAGCCCACGATGTAGAATTTGAGATTCTGTATTGCGGGATTTGCCATTCAGATTTGCATCAGGTGAAAGGTGATTTTGGTCCTTTCGCAGTGCCGATTGTTCCCGGTCATGAATTGTTGGGAAAAGTAACTTCCATTGGCGAGCACGTTAAAAATTATAAAATCGGTGACTTGGTTGGCGTTGGCTGTATTGTTGACAGTTGTGGAAAGTGCGAATATTGCGAAGACGGAATCGAGCAATTTTGTGACGAAGGTGTCACATTCTCCTTTAATAGCGAAGATAAAATTTCTGGCGGACATACATTTGGTGGATTTTCCAAAACCTATGTTTGCAATGAAAAGTATGTTTTGAGAATGCCTGCATTTGACAATTTGCCAACATCAGCGCCGTTGCTTTGCGCAGGAATCACAGTTTATTCGCCGTTGAAACATTGGGGCGCTGGTCCTGGGAAAAAAGTGGGTGTTTTGGGAATTGGCGGATTAGGACATTTGGCGATCAAAATTGCAAAAGCAATGGGCGCAGAAGTGGTGGTTTTTACAACTTCTCCAAACAAAGTTGAAGATGCGAAAAGACTTGGTGCAGATGAAGCGGTACTTTCTACTGATGCTGAAGCAATGGCAAAATATAATAGACAATTGCATTTCATTATCGACACTGTTTCTGCAAAACACGATGTGAATGTTTATCTCAATTTACTTCGTCACGATGGAACAGTTGTTTTGGTAGGTTTACCGCCAGAACCATTGGAGATTGGTGCGTTTAATGTTGTGAACGGAAGAAGAAGTTTTGCTGGTTCCAATATTGGCGGAATTGCCGAAACTCAGGAAATGCTGGATTTCTGTTTTGAACATAATATCACAGCAGAAAGTGAGATCATTAACATCCAAGATGTAAACACAGCTTTCGAAAGATTGGAAAAAGGTGATGTCAAATACCGATTTGTTATTGATATGGCTTCCTTACAAAATTAGGATTTTCAAATCTTCTATAAAATTGGTGGCGGAAAAGACATTTTAATAATGTTTCTTCCGCTTTTTTATTGTGGATATTCCTGCGCCAATTTCTTATCAAGATAAAAAGGAACGAACGGTAGAACCGAAGCAATCAAATAAATCCCAATTCGAATCAAGCCCCAACGGTATTTTATCGATGCTAAGATTAGAAAAACAAAAAAGACCAGAAACAAAATTCCGTGGATCCATCCAAAATATTTCACAGCGTCCGGAATATTGAAAAAGTATTTCAATGGCATTGCGATGAAGAGCAAAATCAAATAAGAAATACCTTCTATCACAGCTGTTTTTCGATATAGATTGATCATTTTAATTGTTTAAGAATTTCTTGGTTTCAGATTCTGATTACAATAATAATTTATTTCAATGGAATAGACAAACAACGCAGTTTTAGTTAGCGTCTAAACTATTTTTAAATATTCAACTTTAAATTTTTAACCAGATAGAAACATAGTTTTAATAATTTAAGGTCACATAGTCGAAAGCAAGTTCTATTTTATCTTTTTTTAATGCAAATGGTAGTCTTTTTCTCTGTGTCTATGTGGTTTAATAATTTTATACAAACTATTAATTCTAAAGCTCTTTCCTGTTTTAAATTTCCATTAATCCCTTTGCAGATGTGGATTTTGAGGATTGAAAATTATATCTTTACTGCGTAATACACCTAAATGCAGATATCATCCTTTAAAATTGCGACTTCCATTGGCGCAATTTGTTTTAGCTCCGTCGTTTTTGCACAGCAGAATTACTCGGTGAGCGGTACGATAAAAGACCAAAGAAATGGCGAATTACTGATCGGTGTTGCCGTAAAAGTTGCCGAAGATCCCACGATTTCTATCACTGCAAACGAGTACGGATTCTATTCGCTTTCCCTTCCGAGAGGTTCTTACACCTTGATGATTTCGAATCCTGGTTTTAAAGATTTTCAGCAAATTATTAATGTTGAAGAGGATCTAAAACTTAATATTTCATTAAGTCAAGAAGATGAGGAAAAGACTTCCAATATTGATGAAGTCGTAATTTCAGCAGTTAAAAAAGACAAAAATCTTTCCTCTGCACAAATGGGAACGGAAACTTTGAGCATTAAGCAAATTGAAAAACTTCCGGTTCTTTTTGGTGAGAAAGATGTGATGAAAACCATTCAGCTTTTACCCGGAATTAAAAGTAATGGTGAAGGAAGCAGCGGTTTTTCTGTAAGAGGTGGCGCAACTGACCAAAATTTAATTTTGTTAGATGAAGCTCCGGTTTACAACGCGTCACATTTACTCGGATTTTTCAGTACATTTAATAGTGATGCTTTGAAAGATGCGAGTATCATTAAAGGAAACAGTCCAGCGCAATACGGTGGAAGATTGTCTTCTGTTTTAGATGTGAAAATGAAAGACGGAAACAACAAAGATTATAATATCAATGGTGGAATTGGTTTAATCAGCAGCAGATTAAGTGTGGAAGGTCCAATCCAGAAAGAAAAATCTTCATTTATTGTTTCAGGAAGACGAACTTATGCAGATGTTTTCTTGAAAGCAACCGATGATTTTAAAGACAGTAAACTTTATTTTTACGATTTAAATTTAAAGGCGAATTATCAAATTAATGACAATAACCGATTATATTTATCGGGATATTTTGGGCGTGATGTTTTAGGTTTAGGCGATACTTTCTCCACAGATTGGGGAAATACGACCGCAACTTTGCGTTGGAACAGCATTATCAGCAGTAAATTATTCTCGAACACTTCATTTATTTACAGCAATTACAATTACAATGTTGCTTTGAGTAGCAATAATAATACTTTTGGACTCGATTCTCAGATTGAAGACTGGAATTTGAAACAGGATTTTTCTTGGTTTGCTGGTAATAAACATTCGGTAAAATTTGGTTTGCAATCCATTTATCATACGATCACGCCAAGTAGTGCAACAGGAACAAGCATCAGTAGTTTTCCGAGAAATCCGAGATATTCTTGGGAAAATGCGCTATATATTAATGATGATTTCAAAGCGACAGATAAGCTGACCATCAATTATGGATTGCGACTTTCGATGTTCAGCGTTTTGGGTGGCGACACTTTTAATACTTACGAAAACGGAACCATCATCGATTCTGAATTTCTTGAGAAAGGAAAATTTGGAAAAACTTACGTGAATTTGGAACCAAGAATTACAGCGAATTACAGAATTAATGAAGTAAGCAGTGTGAAAGGTGGATTTTCTCGAAATACACAGAATCTCCATTTATTAAGCAACAGCGGAAGCGGAAATCCAACCGACCAATGGATTGGAAGCAGTTACACGGTGAAACCTGAGATTTCTGACCAAATCAGCGCAGGTTACAGCCGAAATTTCAACAACAATAATTATGAATTGAACGCCGAGATTTATTACAAATCAATGCAAAATCAAATTGATTATAAAAACGGCGCGCAAATCACATTTGATACCGCTTCAGATGTTGAAAGCGAATTGTTATTTGGAAAAGGCAGAGCTTACGGATTGGAATTAATTGCCAAAAAGAAAACCGGAAAACTGACAGGTTGGATTTCTTACACATTATCAAAAACAGAAAGAAAAATCAACGGAATCAATGATGATGAATGGTACAACGCGAGACAAGACAAAACCCACGATCTCTCTGTTGTAGCGACTTACGAACTGAATCCAAAATGGTCGCTCTCAGGATTATTTCTCTACAGCACAGGAAACGCCGTCACGTTCCCAACCGGAAAATATGAACTGAACGGACAAACCGTTTTCCAATACAGCAACAGAAACGCCGACAGAATGCCAGCTTACCACAGAATGGATATCAACGCTACGTACGAACCAGTTTCCAACAAGCGTTTCAAAGGTTCTTGGTCATTTGGAGTTTACAATATTTATGGCAGACAAAATGCGTACACCATCAATTTTGAAGATAATCCGCACAATCCAGGAACGACGAGAGCAATGCAAACATCTTTGTTCCGTTGGGTTCCGAACATCACTTATAATTTCAAATTTTAATTATGAAGCATTTATTATTAATCATACTATCCTTATTTCTAATCATTTCTTGCGAAAAAGAAATCAATCTTGATTTGGAAGACCAAAGTGGAAAAATCGTCATCGAGGGAAATATTACAGATCAATCCGGACCTTATTTTGTGAGAATTACAAAGTCAGTCGCTTTCACCAATTACAATGAATATCCACCAGTTGAAAATACATTGGTTTCTTTGAGTGACGACCTTGGACAAACAGAAGTTTTGCAATATATAGGGAACGGATACTATCAAGCTTTAGATTTCCAAGGACAATCTGGGCGAACTTACAAGTTGAAAATCCTTGCGGAAGGAAAAGAATACATCGCACAAAGCAAAATGCCGGAAGCGGTAGAATTTGAAGGTTTGGAGCAGGATTCTTTCCTCGTAGCGGGAGAATTGAGCTACACGCTTTTACCAATTTTTACAGACCCACCAGCTTTGGGAAATCGTTATCTTTTTCGTTATTCCGTTAATGGTCGTTCTAAAACTAATTTCTTGGAATTCTCTGATAATGTCAACAACGGATTGCCAAACCAACGGCCATTATTGTTGCCAAATGATGACGAAGACGGAAGTGTAAAAGTAAAACCAGGCGACGAAATCATAGTTGAAATGAATTGCATTGATGATAAAATTTATACCTATTTTTCTGCGCTTCTTCAACTTTCTGGTGGAGGTGGGCCTGGTGGAGGCATTACGCCAACCAATCCGCCGAGCAACATCAGCAATGGTGCGTTGGGCTATTTTTCGGCGCATACAGTTCGAGTTAAGACGGCTACGATAGAGTAGTATTAATTATTTTTGTCAAGCTTAATTTAAAAATTTAAAAGTCTTTTTCCTTTGGAGAAGGACTTTTGTTTTTCTTAAAACTTGGCGGACTCGATATTATATTTAAATCAAAAACGTGAAATCATCAAATGTTTTGTTAAATTAGTCAAAACAAAATGGCAGTAATTTTGAAATAGCTAAAATGTGATATAAATCTATGGGTGAATTTACGGAGTTTTACAATAATTTGGCGATTGACAACGGGCTTCTGATTATGCTAATGGTGATGAGTGGTTTCGTAGCCATTTTCCACACTTTTATTCTCATCGGACTTTACGAAATCAACCTTAAACCCAAATGGCTTTTCTTTGTTTTAAATCCTTTATTAGTGGGTTTGTCTTCATTTTATGATAACAAACTTCCTGCGCTCATCGCCATTGTTTTGTTTTTATCGGTTTTTGTTTTGGGAATTGTCGGGATGATTTATTCAGCCATTAGAAGTGGTTGGCAAAACTCCAAAGAAGAAGATGCACGCCGAAAAAGAACTGGCGAAAAACCGCTTCCACTTTGGAAAAAGATTGTGATGACGCTTTCAGGATTAATAATCATTGGATTTGTTTTCAGTTTGGGCATTCCGTATTTTATCATCATTGTCTTCATCATTGTTCCATTTTTAGGCTCATTAAAACCGAATAACAAAAAGAGATTTTACAAGTACCAACGCACTTTGCCAACTGCTAATATCAGATCTGTCGCAATGGGTTTGGCGGAGATTTCTGGAAAAGTAAAAACCATCGAGCCAATGGTTTCCAGAATTGGAAGCAAACAATGCATCGGATTTCTTCATACAATAGAAAAAATTTCTACGGACAAAGAGGGGAAAGATTCTTACTCTATGGAATCGTCGGAAACCATTTGTAAAGCTTTCTATTTGCAGGATTCTACGGGACAAATCAAAGTTGTGACAGATGATATCGAGTTCATCGATTTTGAAATTGATGAGAGATATGAATCCTCGATGAAGCGCTACACGCAGTATTTGCTTAAGGAAGATATGGAAGTTTTGATGATTGGAAAAGCTGGTCTCAAGGAAAATAATGAACCAGTTTTCGTGAAAGAAGAAGTGAAAGATGTCTTCGGAATTTCGCCAGTTGAAAGCGTGGAAGATTACAACACGATGCGTCCGATTATTCAGTCTGCTGGATATTTCATTTATTTTTGGGTAATTCTAATGGCGCTTATTTTCCTAACGCCTGTCAAACTCGGGAATAATGGAATTGAAATTGGTAAAATCAGATTCGATTTGCCATTTCAAAGTTCAAAACCAGTGAAGTCGGTGAATGATTTTTATGATAATGTGTATGACAGTTACGAGAAACCAGAACCTGTCGAAAATATATATGATGAAGCCGATGGTGCAAAACCAGTTGAAGCGCAAGAATAAATTAAACCAAAGAAAAACAAAATTATGATACAGATTTTAGCTTACGTCATCATCGGATTGGTCGTTTTAGGATTGTTGAACGTCGTTGTTTCCATTTACAACAGACTTGTGATGCTCAACAACAATGTCGATAAATCCTTCGTAAACATCGATATTTTACTGAAACAAAGAGCGGACGAAATTCCCAATCTCGTAAAAGTCGTGAAAGAATCGATGAGATTCGAAGAGTCATTGTTGACCAAATTGACAGATTTGAGAACGCAATATCTCAACGCAACTTCTGCGGAAGAAAAAGTGGAACTTTCCAACCAAATGCAAACCCAGCTGAAATCCATTTTCGCCGTTGCAGAAAACTATCCGGACATCAAGACGAGCCAGAGTTTTCTCTCACTTCAAAGCCGTGTTTCTCAGATTGAAGATACAATTGCGGACAGAAGGGAATTTTACAACGAAAGTGTGACGATGTACAATATCGGCATCGAAGAATTTCCAAATCTCATCCTCGCGAAAATAATGCTGTACAAGAAAAAACAGCTTTTACAAATCTCGGAACAAGAAAAAAAATACGATGGAATTACCTTTTAGTTTTATAGATATTCTTCGACACATAGAATCGGAGCCTGGCGTTTTGGTGGCGTTTTCGGCGTTTCATCCGTTTGCGTTGTTGTTGCTTACGATTCCACTTTGGTTTTTCAAAAAATTGGGGATTTACAAACCAGCTGAGACGCTTGGGATTTTCGGTTTTTCGGTGGTTGTGATTATGATGGTCGGTTGGCTTCTCGGTTTTGTTTCTCAGATTTTATTAATGTTTATAGGCGTTCAAGGGATGAAGATGTTGTTGATTTACATTGCGATGTATTTTTGTATCACGGCTTTTGTAATTGTAAATGCGAGAGGTCTGCAGAAGCAATTTGACAGAGATATGCTGAAAAAACTTAAAACCAATTAATAAGTCACAAAAGCCTTTACATTTCTAAAGGTTTTTTTATATTTATAACCCAACAAACAGAACGATTTAAAATTCAATTTTATGATTGATAAAAGAGTGAAAAACGCCCAAGAAGCGGTGAAAGATATAGAAAACGGAATGACAATAATGCTTGGCGGATTCGGACTTTGCGGGATTCCTGAGAATTGCATCACGGAATTGGTCAATAAAAACGTGACAGATTTAACCTGTATTTCCAACAACGCCGGCGTTGATGACTTCGGTTTGGGATTATTATTACAGAAAAAACAAATCAAAAAAATGATTTCGTCCTATGTTGGCGAAAACGCAGAATTCGAGCGTCAAATGCTTTCGGGAGAGTTGGAAGTAGAACTCACGCCACAAGGCACACTTGCCGAAAAATGCAGGTCAGCACAAGCTGGGATTCCTGCATTTTATACGCCAGCAGGATTCGGGACAGAAGTTGCGGAAGGCAAAGAAGTCAAAGATTTTGATGGAAAACCACACATTTTGGAACACGCTTACAAAGCTGAATTTTCCATCGTAAAAGCCTGGAAAGGCGACCACGCAGGAAACTTGATTTTCAAAGGTTCAGCCCGTAATTTTAATTTCCCAATGGCAGGCGCCGGAAAAATTACAATTGCAGAGGTGGAAGAGTTGGTAGAACCAGGACAATTGGACCCAAACGAAATTCACATTCCTGGAATTATGGTTCAAAGGATTTTCCAAGGCGAGAATTATGAGAAGAGGATAGAGCAGAGGACTGTGAGGAAGATATAAAAAAATTATTGAATTTTAGTTTTAAAGTAACCTCTGCCTTTATGTATGGATTTTTGGTTTCCTTCAATTTCTAAAGATGAAAAATCAATGAATCCAAAAATACTATCTCCTTTCTTATAATTAGTCTTATCTAATACAAGTCTTTGATTATGAAAAAAATGTTTTGGAGTTGGTTGTTGTATTTCTTTTCCATTATCATCCACAAATATTACTATATTATCAGTTTCATAATATGGTATAATATTATATTTTTTGTCATAATATAATATTTCGAATCCCTTAGATGAAAAACCAGTTGAATAACCGATGTTAATATTTAAAGTATCATTTACGATTTTTGCTTCACATATATTCTTATTGTAATCATTATCATAGATTACAAAAGAAGTTTTTTTGTTGATAGACATAGAATCATCGTAAAATTCTTCTGGATCATAAAACTTATTCATTAGTTTCATACTATCATTATTAGAAATTTTTTCATCAAAAACTGTTTGATTCCAGTCTTGTTTTTTATGACAAGATATAATAATTGATAGAATACTGAATATAATAACTTTATGTAAATTATTCATTTTGTTATGTATGTTACAATTAAAAGCTAAATATATCTAATTATGACGTTAAATAATAATCGGCCTCAAGACTTCCTCTCCCCAATCTGCTGTCTCCACATCGCGTAATACAAACCTTTTTCAGCAATCAGATTTTCGTGAGAACCCATTTCTATGACTTGTCCGCGTTCCAAAACGTAGATTCTGTCGGCGTGCATTATGGTGCTCAATCGGTGGGCGATGAGAACGGTGATTTGTTCTTTTTGTTCAGAAATGTCTTTGATGGTCGTTGTTATTTCTTCCTCTGTGATGCTGTCCAAAGCAGAAGTGGCTTCGTCAAAAATCAACAGATGTGGTTTTCTCAATAAGGCTCTGGCAATGGCAATCCTCTGTTTTTCGCCACCGCTTAATTTCAATCCGCCTTCTCCAATTACCGTTTCAATTCCTTTTTCGGCGCGTTCCAATAAGCCTGTGCAACTTGATTTTTTCAAAGCCATTTGGATGTCAGCTTCAGTCGCGTCGGGATTTACGAAGAGAAGATTTTCTCTGATAGTTCCTGCAAAAAGTTGCGTGTCTTGGGTTACAAAACCAATTTGATTTCTCAATTCATCAAAATCAAATTCTTTTCCATTGATTTCATTATAAAAAATATTCCCTTCCTGAGCACGGTAAAGTCCAACCAAAAGTTTCACCAACGTACTTTTCCCGGAACCACTTGGCCCGACAAACGCAATCGTTTCGCCATTTTTGACATCAAAAGAAATATTGTTCAAAGCTTTGTATTGCGCCGATTGATGTTTGAAAGAAACGTGTCTGAATTCCAGTTCCTCAATCGCACCAATTTGTTTCGGTGTCAAAGGTTTTTCTTCGACTGGCTTTTTCATCAGGTTATCGAAGTTTTTCAGGGAAGCTTCGGCTTCACGATAAGAAATAATGATGTTCCCAATCTCCTGCATCGGACCGAAAATAAAGAATCCGTAGAACATCAATGACAAATATTGTCCAGGCGTGACTATGTTTCTGAAAATCAAATACAATAGCGTCAACGTAATCAATTGCTGAAGAAAATTGACCATCGTTCCTTGGATGAAACTTAATGAACGGATACTTTTGACTTTCTTCAGTTCAAGTCCGAGGATTTTGTACGTGTTGTTATTCAGACGTTTAACTTCTTGTTTCGTTAATCCTAAACTTTTGACGATTTCGATATTTCTTAAACTTTCCGTCGTACTTCCTGCTAAACTCGTGGTTTCGGAAACAATCGTTTTTTGAATATTTTTAATTCTTTTACTTAATAGATTTGTGATAAAAGCAATGAGAAAGATTCCAACGACATAAACAGGCATGATTGACCAATGCAAACGAATCGCATAAACGGAAACGAAAATAATACTCACCAAAATCCCAAAGAATATATTGATGAAATTGGTAATAAACTTCACCGAATCTTCTCTAACCTTGGTCAAAATCGATAAAGTTTCTCCACTTCTTTGGTCTTCAAATTCCTGATAAGGCAACGCCATCGAGTGTTGCAGACCGTCCGTAAAAATGTTCGCTCCGAATTTCTGCGTAATCACACTCACGACATAATCCTGAAATGCTTTGGCAATTCTGCTTATCATCGCCGTTCCAATCAATAAACCAAGAAAATAAAATGCGCCGTGGAAAACATCATTTCCGTACAGAAATTGATTCAGGTTTCTGGGCATTAATTTTTCTTTATCGAAAAAGTTGGGATGCGTTACCAATTGGTCTAGAATATTTCCTGTGATAGCGGGCGCAAACAAAGAAAAAACCTGATTGATTGTTGCTAAAAAAAGTGAGGTGAAAAGCAACCATTTGTGAGGTTTGAGATAATGTAATAATGTCTTCATAATAATTGGTGCAAAAATACTGATATAATTTCTCTTGACTCAGAAATAATTTTGGATTAGCAGAATCTATATTATCTATAAAACCAAAAGTCACAAAAGATATGAACTCAATTAAGTTTTCGAAAAGCTCACAAAGGAAAAGTGCTTTAATCATCGAAAAAATAAACGCAAAGATTAAATTGAAATGTGAAAATTTTAGCTTGCAAAGACAGATAAATCTGTGTTGATGAAGCTTGTGGTTGAATTTTTTCAATCCAAAAGGTAATTAATTTTGACCTTCATCAAATCAACTTATTGGTAATTCTTTGCTAACTACAATTATGAAAGTTTTAATAAATCTTTGCGTTTAAGTTTTGCATAATGAAAAGCAAATGTTCTTAAAAAATGTGATGTAATCAAGAATTTTATATAAATTGCAGGACAACATTTCACTATGCTTACAAAAGAACAAATCGCACAGCGCATCTCCAGAGAAGTCAAAGATGGCTATTACGTAAACCTAGGAATCGGGATTCCGACATTGGTGGCAAATTACGTCCCAGACAATCTTTCCGTAGAATTTCAAAGTGAAAATGGCGTTCTCGGAATGGGACCTTTTCCGTTCGAAGGTGAGGAAGATGCAGACCTTATCAATGCGGGAAAGCAAACCATCACGATTCTGCCAGGCGGTTCTTTTTTTGATTCCGCTTTCAGTTTTGGGATGATTAGAAGTCAGAAAGTGGATTTGACAATCCTTGGTGCTATGGAAGTTTCCGAAAATGGCGATATAGCCAACTGGAAAATCCCAGGCAAAATGGTAAAAGGAATGGGTGGCGCAATGGATTTGGTAGCCTCGGCAGAAAATATAATCGTTGCAATGATGCACCTGAACAAAGCTGGAGAATCAAAGATTTTAAAGAAATGCACTTTGCCTCTGACCGGCGTCAATTGCGTCAAAAAAGTAGTGACTGAATTAGCTGTTTTGGAAGTAACAGACAAAGGTTTCAAACTTCTGGAAAGAGCACCAGGAATTTCTGTGGAAGATATCATCAAAGCAACAGAAGCTGAATTGATTATCGAAGGTGAGATTCCGGAGATGCAGTTTTAAATTATCTTTAATGAAATATATCTTTTTACTTATTTCAATTTTCACAGTTATTTCTTGTGATCCTGGATATTCTTATATAATTAATAATAGTTCTGAGAAGGATATTTATGTTTTCACAGAACCCAATTATAAAAAATATTTTTATCAATCTAAACTTGATTCAATATTGTATGATTCGATAGTTATCAAAGCAAAAGAAAATTTCAGTATTTATTCAGCAATTGGGTGGGGAGGTTCAGAGGAGAGTTTTCCTTATCAAAAAATTAAGATTAAAAAAGATAAAGATTCGATAATTCTAAATAATAAATCAGAAATAAATTCAAAATTCAATCTTAATAGAAAGAAAAAACTATTTTATACTTTGTACACGATTGAAGTTAAGTGAAAAATATAATTTGATAATAAGAAAATCCACAACTGTAATTGTGGATTTTCTTATTATTTAATTTTTAACTTCGAAATTTACTTCTTAACGGCTCCAAAAACCTTTTGCAGAATAGAAGTCGTTCTCATCGCAGAATTGTTTCGAATTCCAGTTTCTTTCTCGGCCACCATTTTGAAGACGCCGTTGATGGTTTCAGTTGTTACATATTCGTTAAGGTCTGTCGTTACAGCTTGCCCTGTGAATGTATTATATTTTGAAATGATGTTTTTCCAAACAGTATCGGCGCCGACTTTACTTAATGACGCTTGTACTTTTGGCTGAAACGCGGTGAAAAGTTGCGTCTGAGTTTTGGTTTGAAGATAATTGGTCGCCGCATTGTTGCTTCCCAAAAGAATATTTTTTGCATCATCGATGGTCATTGATGTAATGGCTTTCGTAAAAATCGGAGTTGCTTCTGTCACGGCATCTTCTGCCGCTCTGTTGAGCAATTTAACGCCTTGATCTGCCAGACTTCCCAATCCGAAACTGCGAAGTGTTGTATCTATTTTTCTCAGTTTTTCTGGCATCAAGATTTTAACAGCTTCGTTTTTTAAGAAGCCATCAGTAACGCCTAATTTTTGAACGCCTTCTTTCACGCCAAGATTCAAAGCTTCTTTGAGACCGGATGAAATTTGGGTGGAGGTTAAGTTGCCAAGATTGATATTTGAATTGGAATTTGGAGTTGTTGTAGGAACTGGAGTTGTAGAAGTAGCTGGAGTTTGTACTTTTGGTTGAGTAAGATCTACTCCTGTTTTATCTTTTACAGCTTTCAAAAGGTCACCAATCTGCGCCTGTGCAGAGATTGAGAGTAATAAAGCAGATGCTAAGAAAATCGTTTTTTTCATTATTTATAATTTTATACAAATTTAGATGATTAATTTGAAGCGTTGTTAAATATGCTCTCAAACTAATTTTTGCAAATGTTGTTTTTTGCAGAATCCCGCAGCCCGACTTGAACGGAAATCCTTTTTTGCGTAATCTCAAGTTATATTTAAAATGAAATCGTCTGCAAAAAAGATTGTGAGTGGAAGGCGGAAATAGCTGCCCAACTTATTAAACTATTAATTCTGATTTCTCAATATCACATCGTACAAATCCTGTCTTCTGTCGGTCAATGTTTTCACGGAACCGTTGTAATGAAGCTCTTTTAGTAAGTTCAAATCCACATCTACGATAATGGTCATCTCTGTGTTTGCGGTTGCTTCACCCTTGATGGCATTGGACGGAAACGCAAAATCCGAAGGCGTGAAAACCGTCGCCTGACCATATTGAATGTCCATATTGTTCACACCAGGCAAATTCCCCACGCAACCTGCAATCGCGACATAACATTCGTTTTCTATGGCTCTTGCCGCCGCGCAATGGCGAACGCGCGTGTAAGCATTCTGAGTATCTGTGAGATAAGGCACGAATAGAATTTTCATTCCCTGATCGGCCAACAATCTTGGTAATTCTGGAAACTCGACATCGTAGCAAATGATCACGCCAATTTTTCCACAATCTGTATCGAAAACTTTGATTTCGTTTCCGCCTGTCATTCCGTAGTACTTCTTTTCGTTTGGCGTGATGTGAATTTTTCTGTATTCATCGATTTTTCCGTCGCGGTGAAGCAGATAACTTACGTTGAATAGTTTTCCTTCCTCCAAAATGGGCATACTTCCGGAGATGATGTTCACGTTGTAGCTGATTGCCATTTCGGAGATTTTTTCTTTGATCTCTTCTGTGAGTTCAGCCAATTTTTCCATCGATTCTCTTTCGTTGAGATGGTTGAAAGGCGCGAGTAGAGGCGTGTTGAAAAACTCTGGGAACAAGCAGAAATCTGATTGATAACCAGAAACCGCATCCACAAAAAACTCGACTTGTTTGTAGAAATCCTCAATATCTTTCAGTGGTCTCATTTGCCATTGAACCAAGCCAAGACGCACAACGCTGTCCTGCATCGTGTTTTTCTTTGCTGTGTAATAGATGTTGTTCCACTGCAAAAGAACCGCATATTCTTCGGATTCGGAATCGCCTTTCAAATAACCTTTCAAGATTTTGACTGGCGAAAAATTGTTTCCAATCTGGAAGCTTAAAACCGGATCGTAAATCTCTTTGTTTCTAACTTTTGTGATATATTCTCGTGGTGATAATTCTGAGCTGTACAAGTGATAATTTGGAATTCTGCCACCAACGATGATGGATTTTAGATTCATTATTTCGCAAAGTTCTTTTCGCGCGTCGTACAATCTTCTTCCAAGTCTCAAAGCTCTGAATTCCGGATCTACGAAAACCTCGATGCCATAAAGAACATTTCCGATATTGCTGTGCGTGTTGAAAGTTCCATTTCCTGTGATTTCGTCGTATGTATGTTGATCGCCGTAAAGCTCGTAATTAACATTGATGGACAAAGCCGCCGCCGCCAATTTTCCATCGACGAGGATACAAATCTGTCCTTCTGCAAAAATGGACGTGAGCTTTTGAATATTCCTTTTGCTCCAGACATTGTCATCAATCACCGGATAGGCTTTTTGCATTGCTTCTGCCAGTTCATCGTAATCATCAACGGTCAATTTTCTAATTTCTACCTGCATTATTTATACTTTTCTATTAATATTTGTTTTAAAGTTTTCATTCCTTCCGTGGCCGAGGCTTTGAAATAGTTCTCATTTCGGGTGAAAGAATTTGGATTCTCGAGGTTTGGGTCGATGACGAAAACTTCGCAATGACTCGGAACGTATCTAACGACAGAAGCTGCTGGATAAACCTGCATTGATGTTCCGATGACCAAAAACAAATCGGCTTGTGAAGCAATTTCAATCGCATTGTCCATCTCTGGAACCATTTCGCCAAACCAGACAATGTGAGGGCGGAGTTGCGAGCCATCCGGATGAAGGTTGCCTAAATGAATATCGTCTTCGCAATCCAATATTTCATTTTCATTATCGACCGATCTTGCTTTCTTAAGTTCTCCGTGAAGGTGAATGATTTTGGAGGAACCGCCTCGCTCGTGAAGATCGTCCACATTCTGCGTGATGATGTGAACATCAAAGAAATCCTCCAATTCTGCAAGCAATTTGTGAGCCGTGTTGGGTTCTACGTCTTTCAGTTGTTTTCTTCTGGCGTTATAAAAGTCCAAAACCAACTTCGGATTTTTAGCAAAACCTTCGGGCGAAGCGACATCTTCCACGCGGTGATTTTCCCAAAGTCCATTGGAATCTCTGAATGTTTGAATACCACTTTCTGCTGAGATGCCTGCGCCGGAGAGAACGACCAATTTCTTCATTGATTTAAAATTTTCTTTAAATATAATGAATTTTCCACCGCAGAAGTTCCCCAAGTGTTGTTGAACATTATGTAAAATTCTGTTTTGGTTAATTTAATATTCTCAGCAAGATTATTTAGAAAATCTTCTGAATATGGTGATTTGTAAAGCGTTGGTTTTCCGTGGAGGCGATAATATCCGATGTTTGGATTTGTGACAATAATATCTTCTGGTAAATTACCTGGAAAACTAGTTCCACTGAAAATCCATTTTTTGTCTTTGAATATTTTAAAAACTTCCTCAGTCCACAAAGAAATGTGACGAAATTCTACAACAATTAAAAAGTCATCAGGCAGATTTTCATTTAGCCAAATCAAATTCTCTGACGTATTATGAAATGACGGTGGAAATTGAAAAAGAAAGCCAGCGAGTTTTTCTTCAAGATGAATTTTAATATAATTACAGAATTCTAATATTTCCTCTTTCTTATTTTCGAAAGGTTTTTGATGAGAAATCGTTTTTGGGATTTTAATGAAAAATTTGAAATCATCTGGTGTCTCATCTACCCATTTTTGAAGTGTTTTCGCCGTTGGTTTTCTGTAAAATGTGCTGTTAATTTCCACAATATCAAAAGTCTGAGAATACAATTTCAGAAAATCCTTGTTCTGAGAATCTGCGGGATAAAGTGAGCCTTTCCAGTCTGCATTGTAGAATCCGGAACAGCCAATGTGGTATTTTGTTTTCGAAACTTTCATTTTAATTAATGATTAATTACTATGCCAATTGTCATTAAACCAGTTAATTAAATCGATTATGATATTTATCATACCAAATTAGTAGGAAATAAATTTGGATGAATAAATGTTTTGCAATTACTTTTGCACTGTGATTAAGAATTGCTGTCATACTTATTAAGAAAGACCGAGGGAACTGACCTGTTGACGTCTTAACAACCTGCCGAAAGGAAAGGTGTTGCATTCAGCCTTTGAAAGAAGGAAAGATAAGTTTTAAAAGTTTTTATTATTGGACTAAACACATCCTTATATAACTTCTTCTAGACTTGTCTGGGAGAAGTTTTTTTTATTTAAAGAACGTAAAATTTAGAATATATGAAACAAGTAACTATTTCTAATTCAAGGAAAGGAATTGCGCTCACGGCAGCAGTTATTTTCTTTTCGGGAATTACATTTGCGCAGGCTCAGGAAACAAAACCTGCAAATGACACCGTGTCCGACAGCCAAATCGAAGAAGTGGTTTTGGTAGGATCCAGAAGTGGTGGAAGATCCAAAGCGGACAGCCCGGTTCCCGTGGATGTTTTCAATTTGAAGGAGATTCAGCAGAGTTTGCCACAGACGAACATCAATCAAATCCTTAATACCATTGCGCCATCTTTTACATCAACTATTCAGACCAATGCAGATGGATCGGATCACTCGGATCCAGCGCAATTGAGAGGTTTGGGACCAGATCAGACTTTGATTTTAATTAATGGAAAAAGAAGACATACATCAGCTTTAGTCAATGTGAATGGTGCTCCAGGAAGGGGAACTGTTGGAACGGATCTTAATGCAATTCCAGCGTTTGCACTTTCCAGAATCGAGGTTTTGAGAGACGGTGCTTCAGCGCAATACGGTTCTGACGCAATTGCCGGCGTGATGAACCTTCAACTTAAAAGAGATACTGGAAAACTGACAGGACAATTGAATTACGGTGGTTATCTGACAAACGCAGCGAAAGATCACACTGGAAATTACGACGGTCAGCAATATCAATTAGACTTAAACTACGGAAATAAAATTGGAACTAAAGGTGGTTTCTATAACGTAACCTGGTCTTCGCAATTCCGTGATCCTACGAGAAGAGCTGGTACAGAAAGCGGAAATATCTACAATGCCTACAACGCCATCGAGAAAAGAGCGTCAGAAAGTGGTGTGAATCTTTCGTCTTATTTTAATAATATCAATAATCTGAAAGGAACCGCAGGAGAGCAAGACTTCGTAAATCTAATCCATCAATATTCTCAAGGCGTTAGTTATTTTGATTCTGGTTTACAATCTAATATTCAAAATGCATCCACGATTACGGCGCTTCAAGGTTTGTTGGGAGCGAATGTAACGGACAACGAATTGGCTTACAGAGGACAGACCAGAAAAGATTTCAATATGCAAGTTGGGCAGTCCAAACTGAATAACCATCAACTATTCGCAAACGTAGAAGTTCCATTGAACGATGATTGGAAAGCTTACACTTTTGGTGGCTATTCTATCAGAGATGGTCAATCAGGCGGTTTTTACAGAAGACCAAACCAAGCGAGAACATTCACAGGAATCAACATTGACGGTTATTTGCCAGAGATTCACACCAGAATTCAGGATGTTTCATTGTCTGCTGGAGTTAAAGGAAAATGGAACGGATGGAATGTTGATCTAAGCAATACTTTCGGACAAAACAGTTTTGATTACACGATTGAAAATACTGGAAATACGAGTTTAAGATTTAATTCTCCAAGCACTTTCAAAGCTGGTGGATTGCAGTTTTTGCAGAATACGATCAATTTGGATTTCAGCAAATCGTTTGATGTTTTCCAAGGCATCAACGTCGCTTTCGGAGCAGAACAACGTCACGAGAATTTCAAAATTAATCCAGGCGAAGAAGCTTCATACACGGCTTATGACATCAACGGAAATGTACAAACACCCACAACGCCGAACGCTTTGAAACCAACTGACTTTTTCGGAGCAGCATTGGCGGGAAGTTCTCAGGTTTTCTCAGGCTTCAGAGCGGAGAATCAAACCAATAGAAACAGAAATTCTTACGCGGGATATGCAGATGTAGAATTCAATTTTACCAATTGGTTATTGGTAGATGCTGCGGTTCGTTTTGAGGATTATTCTGATTTTGGATCAACTTTCAATTACAAATTGGCTTCCAGAATCAAGCTTTCAAACGATCTTAATTTCCGTTTTGCAGGATCCACAGGTTTCCGTGCGCCATCGATTCATCAGATTTATTACAATACGACATCCACATTATTTACAACACTTCCAGGAGGAACAGCGCCATCTTTGGTAGAAGTAGGAACTTTCAGTAATGATTCTACTGTTGCAAGAGGATTGGGAATTAATAAATTGAAACAAGAGACTTCAAAATCTGTTAGTACAGGATTTACATATAAAATTCCTGCTTTGAATTTGAATATTACAGCAGATGCTTATTTCATAAGAATCGATGACAGAATCGTTTTGACTGACCAATTTAGCAGACCAACTGATGCACAGATTATAGCAAATCCTAACTTACAAGGCGTTAGAGACGAACTTGATAGAAATAATGTAAACGCAGCTCAGTTTTTCGCAAACTCAATCGATACAGAGACAAAAGGTTTGGATTTGGTTATCAGCCATTCTTACAAAAGAGAAAGTTTTAGATTCAATAATGATTTTGCTATCAACTTCAACAAAACTAAAAAAGTTGGCGACATTCACGCTTCGGATCTACTGAAGAGTGCAGGATTGGATACGACTTACTTTGGGGAAAGATCCAGAGTTTATTTAGAAGATTCTGTTCCAAAGGTGAAAGCGAGTTTGTCTCACAGTTTGACTTGGAATGATTTCACTTTCTATTTGAGAAACACGTACTACGGAAAAGTTTATGGTGCAGATGGTATCAATGGAAATGTATACGAGCATCAATTAATTTCGGATAAAATTATCTCAGATTTGTCAATTGGTTACAACATCAGCAAGAATTTTAATTTGACCATTGGGACGAACAATCTTTTGGATATCTATCCAACCAAGAATGTTACGTCTTCCACCAACAACGATCAGTTTATCTATTCTCGTTCTACCTCACAATTTGGGCAGAACGGAAGATATGTCTTCAGCAAGCTGACGGTTTCTTTTTAATTTGACGATTTTAAGGTTTTATATTTGTTTTGAAATGGCATCGGGGTTTTCCTCGGTGTCATTTTTTATGGAATTAATATTTATGAATGCTTAGAGAACCTCAGCAAGACATTTCGAATAATAACGGTTTTAATAAAAATTGTCAGTCTGAGGCACTCGAAGACCAATATTTATAAATCCAATTTAGCATTATTCAATCTCAAAGAATTCAAAATCACAGAAACCGAACTGAAACTCAT
>RCUH01000973.1_pt1 | contig 23942 bp, 28 predicted proteins | sample 2166191 | NCBI WGS metagenome assembly RCUH01 (sample SAMN09932848, study PRJNA488358) | compost metagenome | feature: garden; material: soil; isolation source: compost soil in an enriched community after 214 h of incubation | place: Germany: Experimental Botanical Garden Goettingen | collected...
CTGTAGGTGTGCGAGCCGAAGCCGTGCATGTGCCGGTAGCTCGCGGGAATGCCGCGGTCGCTCATCACGATGGTGACCTGGTGCAGCGCCTCGGGCAGCAGGGTCCAGAAGTCCCAGTTGTTGGTGGCGCTGCGCAGGTTGGTCTTGGGGTCGCGCTTCACGGCCTTGTTCAGGTCCGGAAACTTGCGCGGGTCACGCAGGAAGAAGACGGGCGTGTTGTTGCCCACCAGGTCCCAGTTGCCTTCTTCGGTGTAGAACTTGAGCGCGAAACCGCGGATGTCGCGCTCGGCATCGGCCGCGCCGCGTTCGCCGGCCACGGTGGTGAAGCGGGCGAACATCTCGGTCTTCTTGCCCACGGCGCTGAAGAGTTTGGCGCGCGTGAACCTCGTGATGTCGTGCGTGACGGTGAAGGTGCCGAAGGCGCCCGAGCCCTTGGCATGCATGCGGCGCTCGGGGATGACCTCGCGATTGAAGTTGGCGAGCTTCTCGAGCAGCCACACGTCCTGCATCAGCAGGGGACCTCGCGGGCCGGCGGTGAGGCTGTTCTGGTTGTCGACCACGGGGGCGCCGAAGGCAGTGGTCAGCGGCGTCTTGCGCGGCGTGTCGGAGGGATTGCTCATGAAGTACTTCTCGAGGCAAGGTATGGATGCGCCGTCGAGGGGGCGCGGAGGGGAGACTCCTAGGTTGCCAGTGCCACGATGGTGGTGATGCCGCTGCGCGCCATCTTGGCGTACGGACAGAACCTCTCGGTGCTGCGTACCAGTTCCTCGGCCACGCTTTTTTCGACGTCGGGCAAGTGAATCCGGACATCGGCCGTGAGCATGAACAGCCCGTCGACGGGGTCGCGACCGAAAGCGACGGACATCTGCACGTTGGCGTCGTGAACCGGAATCCTTCTTTTCGCGGCCAGCAGGTTCAAGGCTCCATGGAAGCACGCGGCGTACGCTGCTGCAAACAGCTGCTCCGGGTTGGTGCCGTCGCCGTTGCCGCCCAGGGCGGTGGGAAGGCGAAGCTGCACGTTCAGGTTGCCGTCGTCAGAGCGCGCCACGCCCGAAGCCCGTCCGTGTTCGGCTTCGCCGCCGCTCACTGTGACGACCGTCGAATAGATCGGGTCGAATTCCTGCCCCTTGTACCTGTCGAGCAGCGCGACGGAAGGGGGTTGCAATCGGCCGCGTTGCGCCGCTTTCGCTGCGACGACGCCGGCTTTGTCTTTCTGCGTGGGCATTCCAGGCTTCCGTTCAATTCGAGGAGAGGAGCGCTGCGCTCAGGCTGCCGAAACTTCGAGTTCGAAGGCCGCGCTGATGACGAGGCCGAGTTCGTCGCCAATCATCGGAAGCGCGGTGGTGACGCCGTACTCGCTGCGGCGAATTCGCCCCCGGATGTCGAACCCGATCGTGTAAATCTGCTTGGCCGGATTCATGCCGGCGCCGACAAAGCTCACGTCGAACGTGAGGTTGCGCGTCACGCCGTGCAAGGTGAGTGCGCCAGCCACCTGAAACGAATTTTCGGACAGGGAAAGAGGCGCAGCGAAATCGAACGCGATCGATGGAAACCGCTCACCATCGAGCCACTCGCGGCTTCTGAGTTCGTCGTCGAGGATCCGGTTCGTCGTTCTCACGTTGGCGACCGGTACGGACACCGCCAGGCGTGTCTGGCTGCCATTTGCTGACAGTGGAATGTCGAGTGTGCCGGCAGGCGCGGTGAATTCGCCGTGGTAGGTCGAGATGCCGAAGTGCGACACGCTGAACAGCACATGCGAATGGACGGGATCGATGACATAGCGCCCGCGGCTGACGTCGGCCAGGTTCGATGAGGCGAATGTGGAGCGCTGGAGGCTGTCGGGCATGGGGTTCACCAGGAGGGGGAGGGGAGCCTTGGGGCAGCAGCCCCCGGTCGCGTCGGGGCGCGGCCGAGGGCGGGCTTCGTGTCAGCGTGCGGGCTTGGGCAGCGCGTACCAGGCTTCGAAGTTGAGCGCACCGATGCGCGGGTTGGGGCCCGGCACGAGCGTGTCGTCCTTCAGTTCCGCGCCGAAGTAACGCGCGTGCACGTCCTGGACGACCTTGCGCGGATCGTTGGTCTTGGCGAGAAAACGCTGCACCAGATCGGACAAGCGAACACGCTCTGGGCCCGCAATCTCGACCACACCGTTCACGGGGCTGCCGAGGGTGTAGTCCGCGACGGCGGCGGCGACGTCATCCGATGCGATCGGTTGCACGAAGGCCGGCGAGAGGTGCACGGTGTCGCCGTCGGTGCCCGACTGAGCGATGCCGCCGAGGAACTCGAAGAACTGCGTCGAATGGACGATGGTGTACGGAATCTTCGATTCGCGGATCAGCTTCTCCTGCGCGATCTTGCCGCGGAAGTAGCCACTCTCGGAAAGGCGATCGGTGCCGACCACCGACAGCGCCACATGGTGCTTCACGCCGGCCACGGCTTCCGCGGCCAGCAGGTTGCGTCCCGAGGTTTCGAAGAACTCGAGCACGGCCTTGTCCTCGAACGAAGGCGAGTTCGCCACGTCCAGCACCACCTGCGTGCCTTGCAGGGCCTCGGCCAGGCCTTCGCCGGTGATGGTGTTCACGCCCGAGGCAGGCGATGCGGCGACGACCTCATGGCCGGCGTCGCGCAGCTTGCTGACGACCTTCGAACCGATGAGGCCCGAGCCGCCGATGACAACGATCTTCATGATGATTTCCTTGTAGCCCGCAAGGGGCAGGGTGGTTGATGGGAAACGGTTCCTGCCAGCGGGGCTCAGGCGAGCTTCGCCTTGTCCAGGCCGAAGACCTTGTCGGAGGCGCCGGGCACGCTCTTGAAGGCGATGTTCAGACGGCTCCAGGCGTTCGTCGACATGACGAGGAAGGTGAGATCGGAGATTTCCTTTTCCGACAGCTGTGTGCGCACGTGCTCGTAGATGTCGTCGGGCACGCCTTGCTCGGGCAGCTTGGTCAGCACTTCGGTCCAGGCCAGCGCCGCACGCTCGCGCGGGATGAACAGCGTCGATTCGCGCCATGCGGCCAGGTGGTACAGGCGCAGCTCGCGCTCGCCCTGGATCTTGGCCTGCTTGACGTGCATGTCCAGGCAGAAGGTGCAGCCGTTGAGCTGCGACGTGCGGATCGACACGAGGTTGCGAAGCGGCTCTTCGATCGCGCCCTCCTTGATGGCATTGAGGAACTCGACGAACTTCTTGAAGAGTTCGGGCGACTGCTCGACATAGTTGACACGTTGGGTCATGACTGGCTCCTGGGAATGGGTGGCGCATGCCTGGACTCAGAATCGGCTGAGTCGTCCGTTTGCGAAGATCGCTTAGACAGGGACGTAGCGTAGGTTCGGGAGGTCGCGACCGGTAGCCACGCGCGAGGCCTCACGGTGTTGCCCCACGCGCAACAATCCCGCGGGGGACTCGGCATGTTTCCGAAATGGCACCAGTCGAACGTGAAAAGCGGCGAGACCGCGTCCTAGAATTTTTTGGGGCGCCCGGGCCAACGCGGCGTCATCCCATTCACTTTCGGAAAGCCAATCCCATGTTCAAGCACATCACCGTCATGACCGCCGCCTTCCTGGCCGCGGCGAGCGTCTTCGCACAATCGGCGGAGAACCAGCCCATCACCGACAGCAAGCCACAGGTACGCGCGCAGGCCAGGGTGGCGGCCAAGACGCAGGGCAAGATCGCCCCACCCACGGGCGACACGGACAAGACCGCCGAAGGAGGCGCGATCGGAACGGACAGGGCCGCCGTCGCCGGTGAGAAGCGCCACCAGACGCGCGACGCGCGCAAGCCGAATCGCCGCAAGCCCGTCCCCGGCGGCACGCCCAACTGAGCCACGCACGTTGGGTCCGAGCGAAGGAAGCCTGCCAGTCCTTGGCGGGCTTCATCGCATTGGGGCGCTGCAGCGGTCAGCTGCCGGTCGCCACCGAAAGAGCACGGGCGTTCACCATGTCTGCGATGACGTGCAGCACATCGGCCGGCTCCGCGCGCTTTCGAATGTCTTCCTCGATGTGGGCGAAACGGATGCGGCCTTCCTCGTCAATCACATAGGTCGCCGGAACTGGCAGAACCCACAAGCCATTGCCGTTCAGCACGGGAATGTCGGTGCCCACCGAACCGTAGAAGTTCACAAGCTCGGGCGGCAGCGTGAAGGCCAGTTCGAAGCCATTGGCGGCCTCGAGGTTCGAATCGCTGAGCACGGTAAACGCGAGCTGGTTGTCCTCGGCCGTGCGCATCGAGTGGTCGGGCGTCTGCGGCGAGATCGCCAGCAGCGTGGCACCGAGTCGTGCCAGCTCGTCTGCGCGCTGATGCCAGGCCCGCAGCTGGAGGCTGCAGTAGCCGCACCAGCCGCCGCGGTAGAAGACCAGCACGAGCGGTCCCTTGCGCCACACGTCCGACAGACGAACCAGGCGGCCAGAGCCGTCCGGCAGAGTCGCGTCAGCCGCCAGGTCGCCGGCGCGCTTGGCGCGGGCAGCGATGCCCGTGGCGTCGAACACCGCATCGGCGGTGTCGTTGTGATCAAAAGCGGAAAGTTGCGGGCTCATGGGAAGGCTCTGAAAAGTAGGTGGAGATCGATCGCATCGCAGCCGAGGCTCAGACAAGCTGCTTGTCGACATAGCACCATCGCCAGGATTCGCCGGGCTCTACAGACTGCACGACCGGATGGCCGGTCTCGTGGAAATGTTCGGTCGCGTGCTTTCCCTGGGACGAGTCGCAACACCCGACGTGCCCGCAGGTCAGGCACATGCGCAAGTGAACCCAGCGGCCGCCGGTGCGCAGGCATTCCTCGCATCCATTGGTGTTCGGCGTGACGGGGCGGATCTGGGCCAAGTGCGTGCAGCCGGCGGTCATGCGCGCACCTGCGGCTGGGACGATGGCAAGGGGAGGGGGATCTTCATGGCATGGGCTCCTTGGCGTTCGCCGGCGGCGAACAGGTCGATCTACATGGATGCATAGGTGGGACCGTCGCCCCCTTCGGGCGCGATCCACACGATGTTCTGGGTCGGGTCCTTGATGTCGCAGGTCTTGCAATGGATGCAGTTCTGCGCATTGATCTGCAGCCGGTCCTCGCCCTTGTCGTTCTGCAGGAACTCGTAGACGCCGGCGGGGCAGTAGCGGCTTTCGGGGCCGGCGTACATGCGCAAGTTGACGTCGACCGGCACCGCCGCATCGCGCAGCGTCAGGTGCACCGGCTGGTCTTCCGCATGGTGCGTGTTGCTCAGATAGACCGAGCTCAGGCGGTCGAAGCTGCGCACGCCGTCCGGCTTCGGATACGCGATGGGCTGGCATTGGTCCGCAGGCCGCAGGCTCGCGTGGTCCGGGCGCGTGTTGTGCAGCGTCCAGGGCGGCGCGGCAATGCCCAGCTTGGGCATGAGCCACTGCTCGACGCCGGTCATCAGCGTGCCGGCGAGCGAGCCCTTCTTGAACCACAGCTTGAAGTTGCGGGACTGGTGCAGCTCCGTGCGCAGCCAGCTGCCTTCGAAGGCGCGCGGATAGTCCGCAAGTTCGTCGCCCGAACGCCCGGCGTGCAGCGCCGCGCAGGCGGCTTCCGCTGCCAGCATGCCGGTCTTGAGGGCCGCATGGCTGCCCTTGATGCGCGCGGCGTTCAGATAGCCCGCCTCGCAACCGACCAGCGCACCACCGGGAAACACGGTGCGCGGCAGGCTCTGCGGCAAGCCGTTGTTGATGGCCCGTGCGCCGTAGCCGATGCGCTTGCCGCCATCGAGATGCCGGCGGATTGCAGGGTGCGTCTTCCAGCGCTGGAACTCTTCGAACGGGCTCAGCCAGGGGTTGCGGTAGTCGAGCCCGAGGACAAAGCCCAGCGCCAGCTGGTTGCCGTCGAGGTGATAGAGAAAGCCGCCGCCGAACGTTTCGCGGTCCATGGGCCAGCCTGCGGTGTGCACGACCAGGCCCGGTTCGGCGCGGGAAGGGGCGACTTCCCACAGCTCCTTCAGGCCGATGGCGTAGCTGGGCGCATCCCGCCCTGCGTCCAGCCCGAACCTGGCGATCAATTGCCGTCCGAGCTGTCCGCGCGCGCCCTCGGCAAAGATCGTGTACTTGCCCCGAAGCTCGACGCCGGGCTGGAACGCGGCCGTCGGCTCGCCGTCGCGGCCTACACCCATGTTTCCGGTAGCCACGCCCGCCACGCGTCCTTGCGGGTCGTAGAGGATCTCAGTCGCGGCGAAGCCCGCGAAGATCTCGACGCCCAGGCTCTCTGCATGCGTACCGAGCCACTTGACCAGCAGGCCGAGGCGCACGACGAAGTTGCCTTCGTTGCGAAAGCACTGCGGTGTCAGGAAGCCGGGCGTGCGCATCGCACGTTGCTTGCCAAGGAACAGGAACTCGTCGCGCGTGACCGGTTGACTCAGGGGCGCGCCCAGGGTGCGCCAGTCGGGCAGCAGCTCGGCGATGGCGCGAGGGTCCATCACCGCGCCTGAGAGCGTGTGCGCACCGGGCTCGCTGCCTTTTTCGAGCACCGCGACCGAGAGGCCTGCATCGATCTGCTTGATTCGGATGGCCGCCGCCATGCCGGCAGGTCCACCGCCCACGATGACGACGTCGTAGTCCATCGACTCACGCGGCACGGGCACGGACGGCTCGGAGGGGGCCGGGGCTGGGGTCATGGAGGGGCCTAGAGGTCGAGCCGGATCGCGCCATTGCTGACGTAACGCGAGAAGTTCTGGAACGGAATGGCCGCCTGCGCACGGTAGTTCTCGTCCTGCCAGCTGAAGACTGTGTCCATCCGGGCGACTTCGACCTGCACGAGACCACGGCGCACTTCGAGCTCAGGGCCGTCGCCTTCGCTGTACTCGACCACGCCGACCACTTCGGCGGCCAGTGTGGTGGCCAGGTTGTCGCGGATTCGTTCGTTCAGGCGCATCAGCTGATCCGGGGCGCTGCGCGCATGTTGGGTACGCGGCGCCAGCCCTTCCTCCATCACGAGCGCCGCATGCACGCCTTCATCGGCATGCATGCGGCGAACGAAGGCCGTCAGGTGGTCCAAGCCGTGCAAGCCGACCTTCGTGCCGATGGCCCAGCGCAGCATCACGAAGTGATAGGCATCGGCGATGGAGCGCTGGCCCGTGAGCCATGCGCGTCCGGCGAGTTGCGCATCGAGCCGCGCGAGGTACTCGCGCACGTGGCTGCGCGCAGTGGCAGCCAGTCGCGCCGCCTGGCCGTCGTCCGGCAGGTAGCGCTCGGGAAAGAAGATCGGCCTGAACGCCTTGTGCACATCGGAGTTCAGGAAACCGAGCCAGCGCATCACCTCCGCCCGCGCGCGCGGCGAACCGTCGCCAGCCAGCTGCAGTTGCGGATGCAGGTCCGCAAGGTAGCCAAGGATGGCGACGTTCTCGGTCAGCGTGAAGTCGCCATCCACAAGCAGCGGTACTGTGCCCGTCGGGTTGAGCGCCAGGTACTCCGGCGTCTTGATGCCGTGGCGGTCCATGCGCACCGTCTCGTACGGCTGGCCGGACCACTCGAGCACGATGTGATCGGCCAGCGCACTGGCGCCTGGCATGTAGAAGAGTTTCATGGCGGGGGTCCTGTATGCGTGTGCCGGCTTCCTGTTGCAGGAAGCAAGGGATGCCTTCCACCCGCCGCGTCGCCGTGTTGCTGGTCGGATTTACGCGGGGACACCGCGCCGACGTGAGTCTGTCCCGTGCACGAACGGGTGGAAAGTGCACGCCTCATTACAGCCGCCTCGGCGATCTGACACCCGTCATCTTCGTTGCGGCGGGTGGAATGCAACCGGTGGGTTATTTGACTGGAATAAAGAACTCGGCGCCCTTGTTCTTCACGAGCATGACGACGAACTTCGCAGGTTTGGTCTTGCTTGCGTTGCGCCCGACGGTGTGGATGTCGTCGGGGCCTTCGTAGAAGGTGTCGCCGGGCTTGAGTGTGACTTCCTTGCCACCTTTGACGCCCATCACGATCGAGCCTTCGAGCACGTACACGTAGCTGTGGGCGTCATGACGATGCACGGGGTCGGCGGCGCCGGGCGGATAGTCCACCGTGATCATCAGCACTTCCTTGCCGGGGATGTCCTTCATCTCTTGGGTCAGCAGCGGCGTCACCTTGGCGTCCTTGGGCCCGCCGTGCGCGGCGGCGTGCTGTGACAGGGCAGCGCCTGCGGCGAGCAGGAATGTGAGCCCGAGGCTTCTTGCGATCTTGATCATGGTCTTGCCTTTGTTGATGCGATGGATGAATCGTAGGATCGGGTCCTGGGGTGCGGTAGGCCTGTGCGATGGATCACGGTGTTGTCTGCAAGGCACCAATCGCGCGTTGGCAGCACGTCCTGGCGCACCGGCACCAGCCGCAGCGACGGGGGCAGTCATCGTTGATCCTTCCCCTGGTGCAGCGGCCGCTGGTGTCGGCCGCCCTGTGCAGGCGTGCGGGTCGGCTGGCTCAGTGCGTTCTCCAGTGCGATGGCAAGGCTCAAGCCCACCAGCGCTTCTTGCCCCATCAGCGCGAGGATTTCCTGGCAGAGCGCATCGTGAGCGGGTGTCGTGCCTCGCCGCGCCAGCGCCTCCGCCCATGCGAGCGCGGTCTGCTCCTGTGGCCGCAGTGCCGCGCCCGCTTCGCGCCAATCGGCCACCAGCACGAGCTTGTCGATCGAAAAGCCCGCATCGATCAGCGACAGGAAGTGGGCGTCGATGCGCGCGTCGCATCCATGAACCTGGGCGACACGCAGCTTGGCCAGCCCAACCAAGCCCATGCATAGGCCGCTGCGTTCGACGCACCGATGAATGAGATCTGCGGCCGCTTCGTGAGAGGAAGGCGGGCTCCGCGGGGGACCTTCGGGTGTCGCAAGGCGGTGTGTGCTTGCTTGGCGCGGCGCCTCGCTCATGCCGGGGGCTCCCCTTCCACAGGCTCGAAACGCGCGCCCGCTTCGAGCGTTCGGTGAACGGGGCATCGCTGCGCCATTTCAAGAAGCTCCTCGCGTTGCGCTTGCGTGAGGGTGCCCTCGATGGACACCCGGCGGCTGAAGACATCGGGCGGGGCGGCCGACTTGTCCTTTCGGTGGCTCACCGCGGTGCGGATGCGCGCGACCGGCCAGCCCTTGCTGTCGGCGTAGTGGCGCAGCGTCATGGTCGTGCAGGCGGCGAGCGCGGACGACAGGAGGTTGTAGGGTGTCGGTCCTGAACCGAGCCCGCCCACCGTGGCGGGTTCGTCGGCGAGCCAGCGCGAGCCGCCCGAGCGCAGCGCGAGTTGGAATTTGCCCAACCCCGTTTCTTCGGCCTCGGCATCCGCCGCGATGGGGTGCCCGGCGGGCGGCTCGGGCAGGTAGGGGGCCGCCCAGGTCGCGATGAGGTGCGCGACCTGTTCGGCGTCTTCGCGCTTGGACAGCAGATGGTCCGCATCATCGAGCGAGACGAAACTCTTCGGGTGCCTTGCTGCCAGAAAGATGCGCGTGGCGTTCTCGATGTCGACCGTCCGGTCCTGCGGCGCGTGCAGCAGCAGCAGCGGCCGGTGCAGTGCCGCGATGCGCGCACCCGGGTCGTGTGCGCGCAAGTCGTCCACGAAGGCCCTGCCCACCGCCATGGGCCGTCCGACCACCTGGACCAGCGCATGCCCCTCGGTCTCCAGGCGCGCAAGACCCGCCGGGTCCAGCAGGTGCAGCACCTGGGCCACGTCGAACGGCGCGGCAATGGTCGCAATCGCTCGCGCGGTCGCGATGCGGCCTGCCGCGGCGAGCACGGCGGAGCCGCCCAGGCTGTGACCGATGAGCAGGCGCGCAGGCATGCCGGCGGCTTTCATGGCATCGGCGGCGCTCACGAGGTCCTGCACGTTCAGCGAGAAGCTCGCATCGGCGAAGCTGCCCTCGCTTTCACCCAGCCCGGTGAAATCGAAGCGAAGCACGCCAATACCCGCGCTGGCCAGCGCGCGAGCGATGCGCACGGCCGCGAGGTTGTTCTTGCCGCAGGTGAAACAGTGCGCGAAAAGCGCCCAACCCCGCTGAATGCCCTCGGGCATTTCGAGGCTGCCTGACAGGCGGTGTCCCTGGGCATTGATGACTTCGAAGGGGCGTGTTGGCACGGGGCGAGTTCCTGTGTCTAGAGCAGATGCGTTCGGATCGGGATGCCGGCCTTGAGCGTCAGGGTCACCGGGGTTCGCTCGGCGATGTCGACCAGGCGCGCCTTCTGGGCGTCGTCCACACCGAGCAGGCGCAGCGATCTTTCGATCACCATGGCGTTGTCTACCCGGGACAGGTGCAGGTCGACCTGCACCGATTCGAGGGGCCAGCTCCTGAGATCGGCATACATGCGCAGCGTGATGGCGGTGCATGCCCCCAGGCCGGCGATCACCAGTTCGTAGGGCGTGGCTCCGGCGCCTTCGCCGCCAAGAACGGAGGGCTCGTCCGAGACGAGCGTTTGGCCGCTGGCCAGGTCGATCTGCGTGCGGTAGTGGTCGCGTCCGATGCGCGCTGTGCCTTGGGCCATGATCGAGCCTCTTTCTTCACGCCGAAGCGGAGCCTGCGGGCGGCGTGTCCGCAGGCAGGGGGATGAATTCGCTGTCGCCGGGTACGCCCGCAAAGCGCTGTGCACGCCAGTCGTCCTTGGCCTGTGCGATGCGCTCGGCGCGAGAAGAGACAAAGTTCCACTCGATGTGCCGTGGCTCGGCAAACGGCTCCCCACCGACCAGCATCAGCCGCGTGGCGCCGGCCGCGCGCAACACGAGTTCGGCGTCGGGCTTGAAAACCACGAGTTCTCCGGCTTCGAAGCGGCCGGCTTGGCCAATGACCTCGAGGGCGCCCGACACCACATAGACCGCGCGCTCCATGTGCTCTGCCTTCACCTGGTAGCGCGCGGCGTCCTCGAGCACGATGTCGGCGTACACCATGTCGGAGTACGTGCGCACCGGTGATACCAGACCATCGCTGCGTCCGGCGATCAGCGTCAATGTGGCGCCCTCCGATGCCGTGCGGGGAATGGTCGTGGCGGCGTGATGAAAGAAGCCCGGCTCGGCCTCCTCGTGCGCTTTCGGAAGCGACACCCAGGCCTGGATGCCGAAGAGCGACGCGCCGGCCCGGCGCTGCGTGGGGGGCGTGCGCTCGGAGTGGACGATGCCTGAACCCGCGGTCATCCAGTTGACCTCGCCCGGGCGGATGACCTGCACGTTGCCCAGGCCGTCGCGGTGCGTGATCTCGCCCGCGATCAGGTACGTGACCGTGGCCAGACCGATGTGTGGGTGCGGTCGCACGTCGAAGGCCTGGCCAGCGGCGAAGGTCGCAGGTCCCATGTGGTCGAAGAAGATGAACGGCCCGACCATTCGCCGGTGCGCCGACGGCAAGGCACGCCGAACCTTGAAACCGTCTCCGAGATCGCGCACTGGCGGCAGGATGACGGCCTCGACACCAGCGACTTCGCTCTGGCGACTGGACATGGCAGTCTCAGCCTGCCAGGCGCGCCGCGAGCCGCGCCACGTGTTCACCCTGGAAGCGGGCGATCGACAGCTCGTTGTCCGAGGGCGTGCGCTTGCCGTCGGAGCCGGCCAGCGTGGCGGCGCCGTAGGGCGAACCGCCGGTGATCTCGGCCATGTTCGTCAGGCCTGTGCACGAGTACGGCACGCCAGCGACCAGCATGCCGTGATGCAGCAGCGTCGAATGCAGCGACACGAGGGTGGTTTCCTGTCCGCCGTGCTGCGTGCCTGTCGAGGTGAAGGCGCTGCCGATCTTGTTGATGAGCGCGCCCGAGGCCCACAGGCCGCCGGTCTGGTCGAGGAAGGTGCGCATCTGCCCGGCGATGTTGCCGAAGCGCGTGGGTGCGCCAAAGATGATCGCGTCGTAGTCCGGCAACTCCGCCACCGTGGCGATCGGTGCCGCTTGATCGGCCTTGCCGCCGGCCTGGCGGAACGCGTCGGCCGGCATGGTCTCGGGCACGCGCTTGAGGGCCACTTCGCAGCCTTCGACCGATCGCGCGCCATCGGCGATCGCGTGGGCCATCGTTTCGAGGTGGCCATACATGCTGTAGTAGAGAATGAGAACTTTGCTCATGGTGAAGGTCCGGGTGTGGTGTGAGGGAAAAGTGAAGGGGTTCAGGCGTCGGGCGCGGTCGAATCGCGCCAGCACAGCGCCGCAAGTACGGCACCTTCGCCTTCGATCTCGAACTCGTCGGGCAACGGCCCGTCGATGCGTTCCAGTTGCACGGTGCCGGCCAGCCGTTCGCGCAGATCGCGCGCCCAACGGCTGCCGTGAGCCATCCAGGCAGGGCTGATCTCGTCGCCGTCCAGCGAAGGTTCCAGCATGACGATGACGCGCAGCATGGGCTCGTCCGTCGCCTGGACGGCCCACAGCCGCCGCACGGCGGGCTGTTCGGCGTACCAGCGGGCGAGCACGCCCGAGGTGGCGCAACGCGGTTCGCAGGCTTGGGGGGAAGCGGCCAGCGAAAGTCTCATGGCGTTCCGGCTTGCTGCGGCATATCGCGCTCTGCGTCCAGCGCGGCTTGCACGCCGGCGTCGCCGTCCATCATCCGGACAAAGCGTGCGAGGTTGTCCAGTCCCTGCATGTCGACCTTCTTGGCGGCCGACCAGCGCGAGAGCACGAACAGGTACGGGTCGGCGATGGAACGTTCGCCGGTGAGCCAGTCGCGCCCTTCGAGTTGGTCATCGAGTCGCGCGAGATAGTCGCGCACATGGCCGCGCGCGTTGTCGGCCAGCACGGGCGCCATCGCCGCGTCCTTCAGGAAACGCTGGGGCACGAAGATCGGCTTGAAGGCCTTGTGCACATCCGAGTTGAGAAAGCCCAGCCAGCGCATGACCTCGGCGCGGGCGCGCGGCGAGCCGTCGCCCAGCAGGCGCGCCTCGGGGTACAGGTCCGCCAGGTAGCCGAGGATGGCGACGTTCTCGGTGAGCGTCAGGTCGCCGTGTGCCAGCAGCGGCACGGTGCCGCCCGCGTTGATGGCAAGGTAGTCGGGCGACTTGATGCTTTCCAGGCTCATGCGCACGGGCTCGTGGTCTGCGCCGATCCACTGGAGAACGATCAGGTCGGCGAGGGAGCATGCGCCGGGCATGTGATAGAGCTTCATGAGGAATCCGTTGGTTTGAAGTGAGTTCTTCGCTTTCGGCGGGGCGGTCGGCCTCGCGTCGTGAAGGAGGGGCTGGCGAACGAGTCGATGCTAGGCAGGCGTGCGCAGAGGCGGTAGGCATTTGCCGGGGTGCACCGTGTTGTCGCCGGCGCACCAATCGCGGTGACGGTGCGCGGCGCATTGGTGCGCGCAGGGCAACACCGCGGTCACGCCATGGCACCTACCGCGGTCGACGAGGTGCTTCTACGATCCCTGTGAACCCCGGCACCTGGAGCACGCATGCCGCCCATCGAGCCCGGCGAATCGGACAGCGACGTGAAGGTCCTGAGCGGCGCGCAGCGGGCCGTGGCGCACATGCAGCCCGCGGGCTGTGGGGCTTCGGGCGCAGCCGTATCAATGGCCGATGTGCACGGCTCGGCCCACCGACAGCCCGAGTCCGCACATCGCCAGGCACAGCACCAGGCAGACCGCCAGCGGCATCGTCCAGTTGCCCGCGACTTCGTGCAGGAAGCCGACCAAGGTCGGGCCAACGGCCGCCAGCAGGTAGCCGATGCACTGCGACATGCCCGAGAGCGACGCGGCAATTTGCTGGCTGCCGGCGCGCAGTCCGACGAAGGCCAGGCTCAGGATCAGTGCCGATCCCATGCCCATGCCGAAGGCGAAGATCCACAGGGGCGTCAGTCCAGGCAGGACCAGCAGGCCCGCCAAGCCAAAGGCACTCAGCGCGGGCGAGGCGAAGGCGAGCCAGCGTTGGTCAGGCATGCGCTGCAGCAGCGGCATCAACAACAGCGCGGGCACGGCCCCCGCCAGTTGCATCCATCCGTGCAGCGTGCCAGCGCGCGCGCTCGAGAAGCCGGCCTCCTGGAGGATCGAAGGCAGCCATGCAATCGCCGCGAAGTAGATGAAGCAGGTGAGGCCCAGATACCCCGCCACCTGCCAGGCCAGAGAGGCCTTCCACACCGATGCGCCCCGCGCCCCCTTGGCAAGGCCCGGAGCCGAGACGGTGCGAAAGCGCAGTTGCGGCAACCACAGCAACGCGGCGGCGAGCGGCAGCACGGCGACCGTGCCCAGCGAGGCGGGCCACCCGGCGCCCAGCGCATGGTCCAGCGGCACGGCCACGGCCGACGCGATGCCAGCGGCGGCGATCATCGCCAGCGCATAGCAGGCCGTGAGCTTCGCCACATGGTGAGGAAAGTCTCTTTTCAGCAAGCTGGGCAACAGCACGTTGGCGATGGCGATCGCGCCGCCGATCACGCAGGTCCCCGCATAGAGCGCCGACACGGTGCCGGCCGAGCGCACGGCGATACCGGCAAGCAGAAACGCCAGCGACGCGAAGAGCACGCGCTCCAGGCCGAACCGGTGCGCAAGGGACGCAGCGAGTGGAGACACCAGCGCGAACGCGAGGAGCGGAAGCGTCGTCAACAGGCCGGCCTGCGAGGCGTTCAGCGCGAAACTCTCGCGCACGGGTTCGAGCAAGGGCCCGAGCGTGGTGATCGGTGCCCGAAGGCTGGCCGCGATGAGCAGGATGCCGGCGATGAGAAGCGCGGCGCGGGGCGAGGAGTCAGCGGGTTGAGAAGAATGCATGGAGGTCCGAGGAAATGCGGGATGCCACGGTCGAATCTAGTGACGATGCGCCAATTCGAATGCCTGTGGTCCGACTGAATATGCGCAAATCCGGTCAACATGACTCAGGGGATGCGCATGAGCAAGGCCCCTGGTCCTTCGAGTTCGACAAGATGCAGGCCCGCGTGGCCGCCGTGCGCATTCACGCCCATGCACTGGCCGAAGAGCTGCCGACGCACCAGCATCGGCAGGGACAGTTGGCGATGGTGCTGCGCGGCACCGTGACCTGCGAGGTGCCGGGCGCGCTGTGGATGGCGCCGCTGCACGGTGGCTTCTGGATTCCCGGCGGCGTGCCCCACAGCCTGCGTGTGTCGCCGGGCGGGAATGTCTGTTTTCTGTTCGTTGAAGACGCTGCCGCGGTCATGCCGCCGACCTGCTGCGCGCTGGGCATCAGCCCCTTGCTTCGCGAACTCATTCTTCGCCTGGTCGCCATGGCCGGGGACCCACAGTGCGAACCGCGGGCGCAGCGGCTGCATGCCGTGCTGCTGGACGAGCTGGTGCGCATGCCGACCGAGGCCCTGTACCTGCCGGTGTCGGAGGAGCCGCGCCTGCGTCGGCTCCTCGATGCGTTGATGCGCGACCCATCGGACCGCACCACCGCAGCGCAGTGGGCGTCGCGCCTGGCCATGAGCGAGCGGACGCTGACCCGCCTGGTGCAGCTCGAAACGGGCATGTCCTTCGGCCGCTGGAGCCAACGCCTGCGCCTGATCGTGGCTCTGCAATGGCTGACCTCAGGCCTTTCGGTGCAGCAGGTGGCCAATGACCTGGGCTACGACTCGGTGAGTGCCTTCATCGCCATGTTCAGGAAGGCCATGGGCCAGCCACCGGCGCGCTATCTCGCGCAGCGCCGCTAGAACCTGCGTGCGTAGCGCAGCTGCAGGAAGTTCTCACCGGGGTTGGGGTGCTTGATGCCTGCGTTCGAGAAATGCTCCAGGCGCAGCGCGATCTCGTGTTCGCGCTGCGCGCCGAAGCTCCGGCCGACCGCCAGGTGCGTGCTGAAGTTGAAGCTGGTCGAGAAGCTCTTTTGCCGGGTCCTGTAGCGCGACGAGGTGGCGGTCAACCCGACGCCGGTTTCGAAGAACCACGGCGAGGAGCCTTCGTCAGGGCGGTAACGCAGCACGGGAACCAGTGCGAGCTGCGACAGGTGCGACAGCCCGGCGCGGTCTGCCGCCTGGATCCGCCAGTACGCGTAAGAGGTCTCCAGATAGCTGCTCAGCTCGCCCGGCCCCAGTTGCCATCGATAGGGCAGGTCCCAGGTCAGCCCCGCGGTCAGCGTGCGGGTACCGTGCGCCGAGCCGAACTGAGTGAAGAGGGAAGAGGGGTGGTGCGCAGGCGTGTCAGCGCGCGCCGCCTGCGAAATGCAGGCGACGATGCCGAGAAGGACCATCGCCGCGCCATGTCGCTTGCGACGCAGTTGCGGTAGCCGGAGGCTGAAGTGGAAAGTGGGATCGGACATTTGATTTGCGGGTGCTTCGAGCAGCGCGGGGCTCGCGGTGTCGTCGAATGCATGAGGCTCGGCAGTTCAAGGGCGACGCGCGCTGGCCAATGACGAGGTCGAGCCCACGGTGAATGCAAGTGCGGCATCGGCGGGTGCAGCCGCCGGCGCATCTGCGGGCGTTTCGAAGCGTCCGCCAAGGCGATTGCCGGCCGGGTCTTCGAGGGTGCCGCGGGCGATCAATCGGTATTCGCCTGCGCGCCATGCGGTGTGTGGCGTGAACAACCAAGTGCGCTCGCCGTTTTTCAGCAGGGCTTGGCCACTTACGCGCCGGCCGTGTGGGTCTGCGATCGCGATGTAGTCGGCTTCCCGGCCATCGATGGCTTCGTCCAGCGTCACGACCAGTGCTTGTTTCGATGCGGCGCGCACGGACGACAGGCGCCATGCCGACACCACGGGACCGCTCGTGTCCGGGGGGGCGACGCGCCAGCGATGGATGGGATGGTCGTCAAGCGTCAAGGTCACGTCGTCTCCGTCGACCAGGATCGGCCCCAGGGAGTCACGCGCGTTCAAGCCGGTCTTGACGCGGCCTGGATGCATCAGCACGGTCAAGACTCGACCGCTGGGCGACCAGAGTTCCTGCTCGAGAAACGGTTGCTTGAGCGACTTTCCGTCGGGGCGCAGCAGTGCGAGCCTCGGCAGCACCGGGCCTTCGATCCGTGTCGCGAACTCGATGGACAGGCGCAGCAGGTTGGCCGGCACCTGGCCAGCGGACGGCTGAACGCGCACCATTTGCGTAACTGCGGGGGATGGCGCGGCTGGTCCGGCGTGCGACGCGCCCAGCGTCACGGCGAGCGCCACGGCACCGCATAGTCGGCGAAGACGCACGGCTTACTCCGATGCCTTGATCAGGTCCGGGAAGCCTTCGTCCTTTAGCAGGATGTCCTGCCGGGGTTTGATGTTCTGCAGCTGGAAGTTATCGCCCTTGAAGCTGTACTCTGCGAAGGCGTACTCCGAGACGTGGTCGGTCAGCCGAAAACTCAGTTCCTTGCCGATGGAAACGAGCTGCAGCGCGTCCTTCTCGAGCCGGCGACGCACGACGACGAACGATTTCTCGTCGAGATTGTCCAGCCGCAGCGTACCGGCCAGCGGGGCCTGCATGACTTCGACACCCGCGAGCTGGCCGAAAGGCACCTGCTTCTCGATGCCAGGACGCGAACCCGTCGCCTCCAGTTGCGACACAGGGATGACGTTAGACACACGGTCGAAGTTCGCCAGCAGCAGGAAGTCTTCGGTCTTGCCTTGCTCGGTGCGCGAATAGGCAATCATGTCAGCCGGCGTGTTGCCGTACCCGAGTTCGGCGACGGTCTTGCCGCGGATATGCGCGCCGTCCTTCAGGTCATCCAGTGGGATCGTCACCAGCGGCGTGCAGGTGTAGGCGGCCACCAGGTAGGGCTTGCCGCCCCAGCTCGCAAAGCTCATCGCGCGGATCGGCGCGCGCGTCTCGATCAGGTTGTGGCCCGCGTGGTAGATCTCCACCGAGGTGATCGACTGCTTCGCGTCGAAGGGGTACTTCACCCGGCGCAGCGTCGAGGCGAAGTCCTGGTTGGAGAGACCGGCAACGAAGAGTTCGCCTTCGCGCCACTTCATGTCGGTGACGGTGAAGCTGCGCTCAGGCGTTTCCTTCCAGAAGCTGTAGTCCGAGGTGGGCGCGTCGCGCAGCGCGACCGACGTAGAGGCCGCCTTCAAGTCGACGCGGCGCGCCTTCTTGTCGCTGGTGACCATGATGAGCGCCGGCGTCTTCGCGGTGCCGTAGCTCACAGCCACGTACACCTGCGCGGTGCCAGGCCGCACGACCATGTCCTCGACAGTGACCTTGGCGCCGCCGACCTGGGCGGAGAGCAGGCTCTCCAGGTCAAGGATGTTGAACGCCCTGCCTGCCGGCTGCTGATGTGCCGCAGGTAGCGAGAGCGCGTGGACGCGGGCGGCTTTCCAGTCGGCGATGAACAGGATGTTGCCGGGGCCCGCGGCAAGGCGGGAGATGGACTTCACATCCGCCGCGACGGCGTTGAGGGAGGCACCGAGGCAGCAGGCGAGGGCGGTGACGATGGTGCGCAGACGCATGGGGAGCTCCTTGAAGGGTGGGATGGACCCATCGATCCTAGGAACGGCCGGCCCTCGGCGGTAGGTATGCGAGAGGGAGCACGGCGTTGTCTGCAAGGCACCAATGCGTTCGCGGCCGGGCGCTCACCATGGACTTACCAGAGGCTCTCGAGCAGCGCGTCGAGCTTGACGCTCGCGTTGTTGCCCAGGTCGGCGACTTCGTTGGGGTAGTTCTTCTTCAGCAGCCGAGCGACCTCGGGGAGTTTGGCCCGGTCGAGATCGAAGGCGCCGATGCGATCGGGCAAGCCGAGCGACCGCACCACCTGCGAGATGCTGTCCGCCAAGTGAGCGGGGGCGTCCACGTCGCGCGAAGCGCCGGCATTGCCCGCGATGAAGATGCCGAGCTTGTCGCCGTAGAAATCCGCGCAGGCGCGGATCACCGGTGCCAGCGTGATGCAGGACGTCGCACTGTGAGGCAGGCCGAAGGTGCCGCCCAAGATATGGCCGATGCGATGGCTCAGCCCGTAGATGACCGAAGCCGGCGAGAAGTAGCATTGCCAGGCCGCCAGCTGCAGCTGCAGCAGGTCGTCTGGGGTCACCAGCCCCTTGTCCAGTGCCTCGCGCGTGTTCATGGCCTGCGGCCACTTCTGCAGCACCTTCAGGAACCGCTCCAGCCCGCTGGCCGCCATGATTGCGTGGGGGTGTTCCTTCGTCACCTTGCGCATGCCCTCCACCGCATGGTCCATGCCCTTGATGGCGGACGACAGCAGCAATGCGCGCGGCGTGTCGGACACGAGCACAGGATCGATCACGACCACCTTAGGCACCGTTTCGCGTACCGCGTAGCTGCGTTTGAATTTCTCTGGACCGTCTGTCTCGGTGATGCCGAAGTAGTGAGAGAACTCGGAGCCCGAGAGCGTTGTAGGCAGGGCCGCGATGGGCAGGTAGCGACCGGTCTTTTCCTGGTGCAGGTGCGAAACAGCCTTGGCCGCATCGAGCACCGAGCCGCCGCCCAGCGCCACGATCGATTCGGCACCGGCCTGCAGGCAGGCGTCGAGGCCGGCCTGCACCGCCACGTCCGGCACGTGCGCTGGCAGTTCCATGAAGCTGCCCACGGACTGCTTTAGGTTGGGGCGTACGCACTCCTGGTAGAGCTTCGTCAATGGTTCGACGGTGAACGCCATCGGCCGATGGATGCCGTGCTCGCCAAGCCGTGCCACCGCGCCTTGCAGGATGTGCTGGCCCCAGAAAATGCCGTCTTGCGGCAAGCAATTCAAATGATTCATCTCGATCGGCCTTGTGGAAGTCAGGGCCGAAAAGATAGGTCCTTCACCGATCGCTCACAAGCCGCTCTTTGCCAGACGCAGCGTCCATGTTCGTGGACGACGACGCCGCGCCGCGCGGGCGCTTCACTCGAAGTTGCGCGGATGGTCAAAGGCCGTGACGACCGGCATTTCCACGGCGAGGAAATCGACCAGCGAACGCACCGCAGGAAGCAGTCCGGTGCGAAACGGAATCAGTGCCGAGATGCGCGCATCCGCTGCCGACCAATCGGGCAGCAGTTGCTGCAGCGTCCCGTCCCGCAGCTCCGTCCTGCAGATGTAGCCCGGCAGCGCCGCAATGCCCAGGTTGGCGCACGCCGCCTCCTTCAGCGCGACCATGTTGTTGCTCTGAAAGCGCGGGTCGATGGGCATGACGAGTTCTTCGTTGTTTGGCCCCTTCAGTTGCCACTCCAGCGGCCCATTGCGCGCCATCGCGACGCTGGCGTGTCGTGCAAGCTCCGCGGGGCTCTCGGGCACACCGTGTTGCGCAAGGTACGCCGGACTGGCGAACAGGTACCAGGGCACATCGGCCAGCGCGCGCTGCACCAGTGTGGAGTTCTGCAGCGAGGCCGTGTGCCCGCGTATCGCAAGGTCGAAGCCTTCGCCCACGATGTCCACGTACCGGTCGGTCGCGATCTCAACGATGCGCACCTTCGGGTACCGGTTCAGGAAGACGGGAAGAATCTCGCGCAGCGCAAACTGCGCAATCTCTACAGCGGTGGTCAGTCGGATCACGCCGCTGGGTTCGGCCAGGCGCTGGCGCACCGCCTCTTCGGCGACGTCGGAGCTGTGCAGCATCGCGACCGCGTACTGGTAGAACTCCTTGCCGATGTCGGTCATGCCGAACTGGCGCGAGGTCCGGTTGAGCAGGCGCACGCCCAGGTAGCCCTCGAGTTCCTGGACGCGATGGCTCAGCGTCGACTTCGGCAGGCGAAGCGCCGACCCGGCGGCCGTGAAGCCTCCGCGGTCGACGACTTGGACGAAATAGAAGACATCCTTCAGATCCAGCATCGCAATCCTGGTGAGAGAGCAGGCAGGCCGCGCAGCATGTGCAGCGACAGCGCTGGCGCCGAGGATAGCGCCGCTGCTGCCTGCCCGCTATCCCCAGCGTCAGGCGGCCTCGACCACCGGCTGCGCCACGCGCAGCGAGCGCGCCACCGAGGCGACGCGCCGGCCTTGGTAGGTCGCAACGGCGAGGTCTTCGGCGCCGGGCATCACCGCGTCGCGGTTGGAGACGTGGGTCGCGCCGTACGGGGTGCCAGCCGCGAACATGGCCGGGTCGGCATAGCCCAGCGGCACGATGATCAGGCCCAAGTGCGCCATCGGGCCGTACAGGGACAGCAGCGTCGCCTCGTTGCCGCCGTGTTTGGAAGAGGTCGAGCCGAAGACCGAACCGGCCTTGCCGTTGAGCTTGCCCTGGAACCAGAGGCCGCCGAGTGAGTCGATGTAGGCCTTGAGTTCGGCGGCAATGGAGCCGAAGCGCGTCGGCGTGCCGAAGACGATGGCATCCGCCCAGTCGGCGTCGGCCTCGGTCGGGGCTTCGTACTTGGCGTTCATCTCGCTGGCCCGCTCGGACCATTCGGGCACCTGACGCATGACCTCCGGTGCGACGAACTCCCGCGCGCGGCGAAGGCGCACTTCGGCGCCCTCGGCCATTGCGCCTTGTGCGACGGCTTTGGCCAGAAGCTCGGTGGAACTGTTGCGGGAATAGAAAGCGATGAGAACCTTGGGTTTGGACATGGGTTGACCTGTGTGGGAATCTGAAAAAAAGAAGGGTCTTGTGCGCCGTCAGACGGCAATGGGTTCCAGGCGCGCGAGCAGTTCGTCCTTGCGCTCGCGCAGCCATGGCGGCAGTTGGAACTCCGCACCGAAGTGGCCGGGTTCTTCGTCGATGGCAAAGCCGATGTCGGTGGTTGCGGCCTCGAACATCACGCCGCCAGGCATCTTGAAATACATCGAGCGGAAGTAGTTGCGGTTGACCGATTCGGAGGTGTCGATGTGCCCCATCGACATCAGCTTGTCCTTGATCTGCATCTGCTGCTCGACGTTGTCCACCGCAAAGGCCACGTGGTGGATCGTGCCCTCGCCGTAGATCGACGAGCCTTGCAGGCGGTCGGGTTCGTGCACGAATTCGACGATGGTGCCCGGCTTGCCGTCCGCGGTTTCGAAGCGGTGGTGCGGGCCCGATTGGCCGGCGTAGTGGAAGTCCAGCGCCTCCTTCATGAAGATGATGGATTCATCGACCTCGCGCAGCGACAGCGTGATGCTGTGCACGCCGCGGATCGCGACCTCGGCCGGAATGTCGTGCGCGATGCAGGGCGGGCGTGTGTCGTTGTCGGAGGCCACGAGATCGAACTCGATGCCGCAGGGGTGCTGGAAGCGCTGGCGCTGCTCGCCGAAGCGCTCGACGACGGCCTTGTCGAAGGTCACGCCATGGGCGCTGAAGCGGTCGCGCCAGAAATCCAGCGACCCGGCTGGCACCGAGTAGTTGATGACCCTGATCTGGCCCGAGCCGCGGCGCCCCTTCACGCCCTTCTGCTTGAAGGGGAACGACGTGACCAGCGTGCCGGCATCGCCCTGTGCGTTGCCGTAGTAGAGGTGATAGACCGGCTCGTCGCCGTCCAGCAGCACCGTCTTCTTGACGAGGCTCTGGCCCAGCAGTTTGACGTAGAAATCCACGTCTTCTTGCGCGCCGCTGACGCACGCGGTCAGGTGATGAAAGCCCTTGATGATCGACATGTGAGTGCCCTTGTGTGAGTGTGGTGGGTGGCTAGTGGGTGAACGAGGCGAATTGCTCGACCGGTGTTTTGTGCAGGGTCATGCGGTTCTCCGGCATGCCGTTGTTGGCCCAGCCCAGCGACATGCCGGCGATCACCATCTCGTCGGCCGGAATGCCCAGCTCCGCCCGCAGGACATGGTGTTGCAGTGACCAGATCTGCTGCGGGCAGGTGTCCAGGCCCCGGCCCCTGGCGGCCAGCATGATGTTCTGCAGAAAGCAGCCGTAGCACAGGAAGCTGGCCCATTCGAGACGCCGATCCATCGTGAAGATGATTCCGACCGGCGCATCAAAGAACAGGAACTGGCGTTCCACGTCGCGCATGCGTCCCACCTTGTCGCTGCGATGCACACCTTGTGCATCGCCGAGCTGCCCGCGAAAGGTGTTGAAGCGCGTGCCGTACGGTTCGTGCAGCGGTTGGGGGAAGAAGGGGTACTCCGGGGCCAGCGTGGCATGGTTGGCGCGGAACTCCGCCACGGCGGCCCGGGTGACACGGTCGCGGGCTTCCCCGGTCACGACATAGCAGCGCCACGGTTGCGTGTTGCTTGAGCTGGGCGCATGGCTCGCGGCAGACAGGATGTCCTTCACTGTGTCGACGGGAACGGGCCGGTCGAGGAAGCCACGCTTGCTGCGTCGATCCCGGATGAGGTTATCGATGAACGGTGCCGAATTCATTTCCAGAATCTCCATCAGTAGGTTGGCTGACATGGGTGTCTCTTGCGGTGTTGTTATTGAATTCACGCGATCTCTTGAAGGCTGGGGAAATCGTAGGCAGACGGGTGGCGCCTGAGAAGACATTGCTTCTTGCACGCACGGTCCGACAATCGCGAACGATCGGGGCGTTTCATTTCCCCTGCCGCACCATGTGAGGGCACACGGGCGGCGGATCACCAATGAAGGTGCGCGCCGACCAGAGTTCGGGGAACGGAATCTCGTCCATCGTGGGCGCGAGCCACGCGACGCCTTCAGTGCCGAAGTACGCCGGTCGCGCACCGAAGGTTCGCCGCGTCGCCATCAGGTGGCGAAATTTCCAGTTGCAGAAGCCTTCTGCGATGTCGGCCAGGGTCTCGCCGAGCTGTTGGAGCTCGATGTTCGCGTGCGGGTCGGCATAGATCTGGCGCCAGACCTGTTCGACGTCGCGACTGGGGCTGTAAGGGGCTCGCAGGTCGCGCGCGAGCACCTCGGCCGGCACGTTCAGTCCACGACGCCGGAGGAACGCGAGCACGTCGTCATAAAGGCTCGGTTCGCCCAGCGCCTGATTGAGCTGTTCCCAGCGATGGGGTTGCGGCTCGAAATGCTGCAGGTGCTCGGCCTGCTTGATGCCCAGCAGATAGACCATCTGCCGGTAGGTCCAGCCTTGGAGCGCCGTGTCCTTGCCGTGCGTGGCGACCGCGCGAGAAAGGATGGCGAGCAGGTCGTTCGGCGTCATCCAGTCGATCGAGCGCCAGATGGCGTCCAGCGGCGCGTGGTGTGCCACGACGCGCTGCAACGTGCGCCAGGCCTGCGGCAGATCGTCGGCCCGCAGGAACGCCTGGGCCGACTGGATCTCCTTGATGATGAGCATCCAGTAGAGCTCCGACACCTGCACATGCACGATCCAGGCGTGCTCGCCCGGATGGTCGCTGACCGTGCGCTGCAGCGAGTGCAAGGTGTCAGTCTGCATCCATGCGCTGTAGGG
>RCUH01000981.1_pt1 | contig 23880 bp, 25 predicted proteins | sample 2166191 | NCBI WGS metagenome assembly RCUH01 (sample SAMN09932848, study PRJNA488358) | compost metagenome | feature: garden; material: soil; isolation source: compost soil in an enriched community after 214 h of incubation | place: Germany: Experimental Botanical Garden Goettingen | collected...
ATCCGCTCCAGCGCATCGACCACATGCTGGCGCTTCCAAGCCAGCTGGCCTTCATAGCTGAGGTGCTGCAACTGGCATCCGCCGCACTTGTCGTAGATTGCGCACGGCGCGGCCACGCGGTCCGCGCTGGCCCGTATGACGTCAAGCAATTTGGCGTAGCCATACTGCTTCTTCGTCTTGAGCACCTTGACCCGCGCTTTCTCGCCGGGCAGGGCTCCAGCAACGAACAAGGTGTACCCGTCGGCACGGCCTACGCCTTCACCGTCATGGTTCATGCCGATGATCTCTATGTCGAGCTCATCATTCTTCGCTACCGGGAGGCCCGCAATAGCAGCCGATTCCTGTTCTCCCCTGCGGCTTTGATTAACTAAGCCTCTACCTTGTCTTGGTCCGCGATTACTGCTGCCCCCGAAGCCTTGTCCTCTTCCACTTTCAGCCCGTCCGCCTCGCTGCTTGCTCATCCTGCTGCTTCACTTCTTTCTCCAATAAAATTGAACTCTGCTTGCCCATCTATAACAGACCGCCAAAACAAAAGAAAGAACAACCATCCCGCTGCCGTCAAGGCCAGCCAAGAGGCGTTCTCCCCCATCCCGGTCATTTCATTCATCTGTGACTTCCTTTATTTTACCACAACAAGTCTTATGCATGTATGATTGCGTACCATTTAAAAGAACTGGGAATTCCCTAACTAAGAAGGTTATTACTCATACTCATACTCATACTCAAACTAGTCAATCAGCACTTCTTTCTGCCAAACTATGCCCAAGCCCACCATGTATAAACTCAGATAACCGGCACGTTCCGATACGTTTCAGCCCGAACACACCCCAACATCCGGCCCAAGCAGGATCCGGGCAGAAGCAGACGCCTTCCATGAATAGCTTCTAAGATCCTGTCAATTACTCCGGTCTCCCTTATAGAAGCAACCACATCTCAAGCAAAAATCCGCATATGCTGCGGCAGCATCTCGAACACGCCCGGCAGCTCGCCTCCGAGCTCGCCGTCCAGGTTCAGCTGCACCAGGCTCGCCGGTGAAGTCACTTCCATCCGGTTCGTCTTGAAGTAGACGACGTGCGGGTCGCTGAAGTGCTCGCCGCGCAGCGCGAGCGTCAGCAGGCGCAGGAACTCGCCAAGGTTGCACTTCTTGACGGCAATGACGTCGAACAAGCCGTCGTCAATGACCGCGCCCGGCGCGAGCTTCTCGAACCCGCCCACCGAGTTGCTGTTGGCAATCAGGAAGAGCATGAACTCGCCGTGCATCTGCGGCTGGCCTTCGGCCTTGATGACGAGCTCGGTCGGTGACAGGCTGGCCACCTTCTCGATGCCCTTCATGTAATAGGCCAGCTGACCGATGCGCGTCTTCAGACGGCTCGGCACCTCGTAAGTCAGCTCCGTCAGGGAGCCTCCGCCCGCAATGTTCACAAAGTGGCGGCCGTTCACCCGGCCGATATCGATGTATCTGGTCTTGTTCTCAATGACCAGATCACAGTATTCCTCCCAGCGCTTGGAGATGCCCATCGCGCGGGCGAAGTCGTTGGTCGTTCCCAGCGGGAACACGCCAAGCGGCGGCAGGTTCTCCCTGCCAGCCATGCCGTTCACGACCTCGTTCAGCGTGCCGTCTCCGCCGGCAGCAATAATAATATCGTACCCGCGCTCTACGGCCTCGCCAGCCTCGCGGGTCGCATCCCCTTCGCCTTCTGTGGCGAAGCAGGAGGTCTCAATTCCTGCACGGTCCAGCCGGTGCAGCACATCCGGTAACAGGCGACGCATTTCTTCCCGCCCCGAGGACGGGTTATAGATCAGCCTTGCTTTCTTCATATATTGTAACGCCACCCGTTTATGATAATGTCAACGATTTCATTATAGTCAATATTTGCCTGTTAATCCAGTCGGTCAAGAGCGGATGCGGCAGCAGAGTTTCACCGGAATAACGGCATTCCAACCCTTCGAGTCTTGAAGGAATCGTCTTCTTCGTGAAATATCCCGCGCTCAGGAACAGCGGCGCGACAAGCACATCCATCCCCCGCTCCTCGTGCCAGTACCTTACCTTGTCCGCTACGCTGTCCGGATTCAGCAGCGCATAATCCGCATGCTTCACCCCGCCGATCTCCCCTACATGCTCAGCGAGCGCACGGATTCCACGTTCCCAGCGCTGGCGGAAGCCGTCATGGACGCTCCCATGGCCGACCAGAAGCACCACTTCTTTCTCCGGCTCGGCAGACTTAGACTTGATCTTGTCCCAGACCATACGCGCAATTAGAGGATCATCATCGATCGGCTCGCCAAAGTGGACACGACTCTGAACCCGGAAAGGCTCAAGATCCGTCTCCTTGTCTGGAGCCGCCTTGACTCCCAGCGCATAAGCTATTTCATCTATATGTGTACTTCCGGACGAGACAAATAACGGAATAACGATCATGTCCGTCACTCCCGCCTCTTCCAGAAGATCAATGCCATCTTGAATTAATCTACCTTCTACAACCTCAAGAAACGAAGCCACAACCGGCATTTCTGCCGGCAGTTCAAGCTTCGCTACAGATTCATCCACGAGCCGCATCCAGGCAGCATCGGGAGAGCCGTGACTTATTACAAGTACTCCAGGCTTCATCAGACTTAACGTCCCAGGCGTTCTAGCGACATTTTATAACCATCATTTCCGTAATTCAGACATCTCTTCACACGGGAAATGGTCGCCGTACTTGCGCCAGTCTCCGCTTCAATCTGATTATAAGTGCATCCCTTGCCAAGCATACGGGCTACTTCCAGGCGCTGGGACAGCGACTGAATCTCATTCACCGTACACAGGTCATCGAAGAAGACATAGCATTCCTCGATATTTTTAAGTGTAAGTATTGCTTCGAATAATTGATCGATACTTTTATCATTCAACTTCTTAAGCTGCACTGATTTATCATCCCCTACTGTTACTGTAACCTCATTGTACTTTGCGGGCGTAACCTTTTCAAGCATTAACGGTTTATCGCACTGCAGAAGGCTGCTGCCCAAATCCGCATTTGCCCCCTATAGCCGGGACATTCGTCTATACCTTACGTTCGCCCAGTACATACATTGTTAGTAAGAATTGTGAAAAAACAACAAAGGAATGTGATCTCCATGCCACATTATCAATATTCACAGAGGAGCGTTACCCCACCGGGCTATCCTTATGGCCCCCACTACCCGGGCCTTAGCCCTTACGATCCATCCATCCCGTTCGAGACCTCGGCCCTCGTTCCGTATAGCGCCCCGGTGCAGAGCGCACCTGCTGTTGTGACCCCGGTCGCCTCAGCGGCGAAGAGTGGTGGACTCTCCATTCCCAAGCTTGGTGACCTCAAGGGCATCATCGACCGCATGGGCGGTATCGATGGAGTTGTGGCAACAATGGGCCAGGTCCAGAAGGTGATGCAGGGCATCCAGCAATTTGCCCCGATGGCGAAGCTGGTGATGGGAAGCCTGCTCCCTGGCGGCAAAGGCAAGACTAACTCTGCCAGCAAGCTCGACGAATTCAGGCCGAAGAAACGCCGCTCCAAGACCTCTAAGCCAGGCTCCAAGAAGAAAAAGTCTTCGTCAGGCTCACGTTCTTCCGCGAGGAAGCAGACTCTCAAGAAGAAGACCCGCCGATAAGCAAGTATCGGCGGGCTTCCTGCCTTCCTGAATTCTGCAGTATGGAGTCTGCAATATGTACTCCGTCTTCTTATTTATTTGAACCATCCGCGCTTCTGGAACCAGAGAATCATGCCGATGCTTAAGGCCAGCATCAGCCCAAGCACAACGAAATAACCATATTTTGTATTCAGTTCAGGCATGTTGATAAAGTTCATTCCATAAATGCCTACAATCAGCGTCAGCGGCATGAAGATCGTGGTGATGACCGTCAGGGTCTTCATAATGCTGTTCATCCGGTTCGAATTAAGGGAAATATACGAGTCCCTAAGGTCGGCCGTCATCTCACGGTCGGCTTCGAGCATGTCCGTCAGCTTAAGCAGATGATCATAGATATCCGTGAAATAGGCTCTTGGCTCCTTCTCTCCCTGAATGTGCTCTGAATTAACCATCCTGTACATAAGGTCCCTCATGGGGACAATGGTCCGTCTAAGCTTAAGCAGCCGGCTGCGCAGGTCGAAGACCTGGTTCATCAGGTCTTCGACCGATTCGCGGCCGCCTTTGCTCTCCAGCTCGTCCAGTTCATCTTCAATCGCGAAGACGCAAGGGAAATAGAGATCGACCAGCTCGTCGATAACCAGGTACGCGGCGGCCATCGGACCTCTGGCCCATATTTTCCGGTTATGCGCCCGCTGCTTGACCTTGGTCCAGGCCCCTTTCACTTCTTGCAGATCCTTATGGTGATAGGTCACCAGGCTCCTGCGGCCGATGAACAGGTCCAGTTCAGTCGTATCCAGCGTATCTGCGTCCAGGGCGTGGACAACCAGGAACTCCATATCCTCGTAGTAGTCCATCTTCGGCCTCTGCAGCACATGCAGACAATCTTCAATCGCCAGCGGGTGGAAATGGAAGAAGGTCTCCAGCAGCGCGGATTCCTCTGGGCTCGGCTCATTGAAGTCGGTCCACACCCAGGCATATTTCGGATTATCCAGCTGCTCCAGCGGGATATCCTCCTCGATCTCATGTTCATGCGTAATGCCAAGTGTACGTATCATTGCATGCGCTCCCTTTACCTATTGTGCTTATTCCGCTGTTCACGGCGGCCTGACTTCAGAGACCTGCAGGCACGCAAAAAGCCAACTTCATCAGTTGGCTCCCATTATCGCATTCGTGCTGTAATTCGGACTAATCCTTGTACTCAGCCCAATTCAATTTTAGACAAATAGCTTAACTATCAATCCTGCCAATATAGCAGAGATCGGAATCGTAATCACCCAAGAGACGACGATCGTACCCGCAACACTCCACTTCACCGCGGAGAACCGCTTGGCGGAGCCAACGCCGAGAATGGCGGAAGTAATGGCATGCGTCGTACTTGCCGGCAGACTCAGCCAGGTTGCGCCGAAGAGCACCGTTGCTGAAGATATATCTGCGGCGAAGCCGTTAATCGGCTCGATCTTGAAGATCTTCGTGCCCATCGTCTTGATAATCTTCCAGCCGCCAATCGAGGTACCCAGTGCCATTGCGGTAGCTGCGGCAATCTTCACCCACAGCGGCACATCCATCGTACTTTGATACTTGGCAGTCACGAGCGCAAAGGTGATAATCCCCATCGCCTTCTGTGCATCGTTCGTTCCGTGTGTGAAGGACTGCAGGGCAGCGGTGATAATCTGCATCGTCCGAAAGCCTTTATTCACGGTATGCGGACTCCGACTGGCGAAGATCCATTTCAGTAAGGTCATCACAACAAATCCTAGGGCAAAAGCGAGCAGCGGTGATAAAATAAGTGCTTCGATAATCGTACCGAATCCGCTCCAGTTGACCTTGTCATGTCCAGCTCCAACGTATACGGCCCCTGCCAAAGCCCCAATCAGGGCATGGGAAGACGAAGACGGAATCCCGAACCACCAGGTAACCAGATTCCAGATAATCGCTGCAATCAGCGTTGCAATCAGAATCTCAAGGCCGTTGCTGAGTTCCGCCGGATTGGCGACCTTGCCCCCGATCGTCTTGGCTACGCCCGTAAAGAGCAGCGCCCCTGCGAAGTTCATCACAGCCGCCATCAGAATCGCGGTTCTTGGCTTGAGTGCACGTGTGGACACAGAGGTAGCTATCGCATTCGCCGTATCATGGAAACCGTTGATGAAGTCGAAAGCGAGCGCCAAGATGATGACAATTAGCATTACAATAAACATTGTATCCATGGTTATATCATTGCACAGAGGCTGCTATTATCCAGCTGGAATCAGGACAATTCTGTTATCTAGATTCCAATCCGGATAGACAATGTATTCCGCGCAATTCCAACCTCCTCCACCTGTTCGTATTAAGAATTGCGCATGATGATCGATTCCAGCATATTCGCTACATGCTCGCAGGCATCTGTGGTCGTCTCCAGGCGTTCATATATTTCTTTTTTCTTGATCAGCTCAATAGGATCGGTTACTTTCACGAACAGCTCCTTGATCGCAATGCGAAGCAGCTCGTCCCCCTGGTTCTCCAGATCGTTCAGACGAATCGTGTGTTCACGGATCGCCAGCAGCTTCTTCTGGGACAGCAGACGGATCGCCTTCTGGATCTCGTAAGCGGAATTTCGGAGAATCTCGGCAAAATTCACAATGTGCTCGTCAGGTTCACCAAGATTGTACATATAGAAGCGTGAAGCCGTAGCTTCAAGACCATCCAGTACATCATCCAGCGTCGTCGTCAGGTTCATGATATCGTCCCGTTCGATCGGCGTAATGAACGTCTTGTTCAGTTCGATGATAATGGTGTGCGTGTAGTTGTCACACTGGTTCTCGAACGCTTTCATTTCTTTGGCAAAAGCTTCTACATCATTAAAGTTAGACACTTTCTCGGCAAAATAATCAGCCGCTTGTACGACTGCTTCCGCCATATTCTCTAAAGTCTGGAAAAAGATATCTTTCTTTTTCACTCGCATGTGAAGTCCCCTTTTCAAAAAGTCTGCCGGACCACAGGGCGAACCTGAACAGCCTGTCCAAAGTCCCACTGCATGTCACCATAAGATAACCTATGTTATCTTACCATATCTCTATATCCGATTGTAAAGTAAATGTAATATTTACAGCAAACATTTTTCACACATCATTTCTATGTTTTGCCCCAATATTCCCACTGTTATCCTTACTTATCCTTTATCTTACAGAATGGCTTAACGCGATGCCTGAATTCACTTCGTAATTGTAACGTGACTGTCAAAGCTCGGGCTGTTCGGCACGATGCTGAAATACGTTTTGCCCGGGTAAAAAGGAACCTCGGCTCCATCCTTCACGAACCGGATGACATCATTCTTCCCCCGCACCCACTGCCCTTGAATAACTTTGCCCCGTTGGAGCAGGACGGCCTTGCCCCCTGAACTCAGGTCTACGCTGAGCCGGCCAACCTTATCCAGAATTTGATGATCCGCTCCCAGAATCACAACATTCTCCGCCGTCAGCGGGGTCCCGGAATCCTTGTCCTTATGTGCCTTCTTGCCTATGAACCGTTCATACAATTTGGTCTTGGCGTTGTAGATATAGGAGACATGGTAGCTGTCCAGCAGGAACTTGATCTCCACCTTGGAGGCTGGTTCCCCGGCAGCTGGATCATCTTCCTTGCGAAAAGTGTACGCAGGCACATTGCTATCCAGCAGCGAGTATCCCCGCTTCTTGGCACCCGCTTTAAGCTTGTCCCCGCTGGAATACAGGTTATGCGGGGCTTTGCGGGACTTGTCCCGCCAGAAGTAGGCGCCCGCATTCGAGATCTCATCCAGATCCTCTTTGTGGAGGCTCTGCAGGATAGCGTAAGCATCGGTGCTGCCTCCGGCATGCACCAGCACGCCGTGATAGCTCTCGCCGAGGTCGATCAGATAGGGCCTGATACTGCGCACCGGCCCGATCTTCGCCGCATTCTCGGCGCTTTGATAGATGGCGACGAGGCGGGTGATCCCGCCCTCGGCCAGCACCTCATACACGATGTCCGCGCTCAGCAGCCCGGACTGCGGCCGTGCCGCCGGGGCATTGTTGATCATCACGGCCAGAGGCCTGTTCTGCATCGGGGCGTCCAGCGGCTCCCCGGTTAGCGGGGAGATATACGAGGCCGGCTGCACGGTAACCGGCTGATCCACTGGAGCCTGGGTCTCCCCTGTCTTGACGGGCGCTGTCGGAGCAGCTGTATCACCGGACTGGCACCCGGCCATCAGCATGAAGGCCGCGGCTAGGGTTAGGAGCAATTTATTCAGGGAACGAATGGTCATCATATTCCTCCGTGAGTTCGTTTTTTCACCATTATAATTGTAATGTTGCCCCTGTGGAAGAAATAAACTCCTCCTGCTCCTGATTAAAGACATAAGAAATAAGGCACAGTCCCGGTTACTGGGTTCTGTGCCTGAGGAATTATCGATGAAAGTTACTCATGTTATTCGTCCGCACTTAATTATCCGCAGCTACTTGTCCGTATCTGAACCTCCGAATTGCCAGCAGTTCAGGCTGAGCGTTCCATATTGATAATCCTGGAACAACCTCCGGGCACGGCGATCATTATCTGCAGCACCCATCGCATAGAAGAGAGGAATGAAGTGCTCTGTTCCATACTCTGGCACAGCCTCCCGGGCATGTGGAGCTCTCTTCTCATAATCGAACAAGTCTCTAAGATTCCAATCCTCTAGCCGGGAACCGATCCAGTTATCGAATTCAGTAGCCCAGGCAGCAGGCTTACCTGAGCCCAGCAGACGAAGATTGTGAACCGTTCCTCCGCTTCCGATAATCAGAACGTCCTGTTCACGCAGACTCTGCAGCATTTGGCCAATCTCGTACTGCTCCTTCGGAGACCGCTTGGAATCCACCGAAAGACTAATTACAGGAACACTCGCTTCAGGATACATCAGCCTAAGAATCACCCAAGCCCCATGGTCCAGGCCTCTCCCTGTGATCATTCTAAAGGGGAGGTTCCCTGCTCTAAACAGAGAGCTAATCTCCTCAGTGAGCTTCGGGTGACCCGCAGCCGGATAAGTAAGTTCATACATCTCATCCGGGAAGCCGTAGAAGTCATGTATCGTATCCAGGACTTCGTCACCTGTGACTAACTGATCGGGTGAATCAAAGTGGGCTGAGAAGACGACAATGGCTTTCGGCGCAGGCAGGGATTGTCCTAAATTCTGAAGAAACCTGGTGTATTCATTGTCTTCCAAGGCCAGTGTAGGCGAACCGTGTGCAACAAAAAATGCGGGTAAAGTCACGAGAATGCCACCTCCATGCGCCAAATAATAGGTACATATTTATTGTATCGCTTCCTGCAGCAGAATACCATATATCCTGTAGGTTCGGCGCTTAGGTAGACTAGGATAAGCTATATCTTTCAGAAAGCTTGTAGGCGATCGCTCTCGCTCCTACAGTTCTAAGCTTCCCCCTCCGTTACATCTCCCCCGCATGTCATTTTTTTAATAGCTTCTTAAATAGCTTGAGTGCCGTAGGTCTAAGTCCCAACCTTATCCGCTCTTTGTTCCTTAATACCAACAAGGGTTAGGTGAATTTAAACCGTCTTCGTCGATGTTCCTGGAGCTAACCGTTCAAGGACCCAGATCAATATCCAAAGACTAATCACACACAGGACAGCAAGAATAGCTGAGCCCCCGGCATGTACTAGTCCAGCAGCCAGAAAGGCAGACCCCAGTCCTAAATGTACAGTCCGCATATACTTGTTACGCACCCGTTTAATCAGAAAGCCGTAGACGCCAGTAGACAGCAGCAGCGTAAATGCAGCTATTCCTGTAAGAATTGAATCCTGTTTCGTGCCCTGGATTAAGAAGTACACACCATGTACAGCAATCAGGATCAGAGCCAGATATCCTGTATAGGTATGAACGGCATAGAACAGCTTCACCCCTTTGCGGACTAACGCGGACGCGGATCTCCGCTTATTCTTCAAGCAGATCCAGGCATAACTCACGGCAGCGGAGAATACCGCGATGGTCCCCAGTGTCTTGAAGATCCCCTCCGGTCCTTCTTCACGCTCTCCCCCCTCCGGGCGGAAGCCGGCTCCTGGACCCTGCCCGGTTACGGTGCCCTGTCCCGGATGGGTTCCGTCCATACCCGGTGGCATCTGCTTCTGTATACCGAACTGACCATACAGAATAAGGGCAAGTGCGGCTAAGGTGAGCAGGATGGCTGGAATGAATACTTTTCGGCTCTTATTCATAACTGAATTGTGGCTCCTTCACTAATAGAGTTATTGATAATGTGAGCATACCTTAACAATCTGAAATTCAGCTGAGAAAACCGCGATTTCGAGAAAAATATTTGGGCTATTCCCCTCTAAGACAAATAAGCGTGTACCGGTATTTAACCCCGTTACACGCTTATTATTCGATCTATATGGATTGAACTTCTTTAGTTCATTCCATATGATCAATTCAACTTTCCTATCGTAAGAGCCTTATATCATATCATCCAATGCTGCCAATCGGTCTGAATGGATTCTTGCTCATTCAACCAGTCCTTCGTTCGCTTGATCAGCTGATGACGATGCTCCCCTACAGAGAAGGTATGGTCTCCCTGGAAAATAATTTCCTTGTCGCAGCGACCTTCCGGACGCATCCAGAACACCTTCTGGAAGAGGAAAGCATAATCAACCGGAATCTCGTCATCCGAGGTTCCGTGGATAACAAGCACATTTCCTGTAAATTTGGTTGCTTCCTGGAAAGGCTGTGAGGTACCCAGAGACTCAAAAAATACGGGGGTGAACTCATACCCCAGGTAATCCGAATGCCCGTACTTCATCGCATCATCATATACCTTGCGGTCGGTAATTTTTACAATATCACTGAAAGGATAACCTACGGAGGACCACATGACCAGATTCTTCACCCGGCGGTCACGAACTGCGGTCAGCAGGGCTACCGCCCCGCCAAGACTGTGGCCGATCAGGGTAATCCGGGTGGGATCGACATCGCCTATGGTCTCGCCATAATCCAGCACGGTTCGGGTCTGGGCGACCATTGAATCGAGGCCTTCCTTCCCGTATGAACCCGTGCTTTCACCACATCCGATATAATCGAACCGGATGACAAGGTATCCTTCTTCAGCAAGGTCCCTGGCTGTCTTCACGAACAACCGGTCAACACCAATACGGCTTCCGACGAACCCGTGGCAGATGATGACAAGCGGAACCCGGTCCTTGCAGCGACCGCTCTTCTTGGCTGTCGCTGCCGGATAGTGAACACTGGCGGTAATCTCTTCATTCTGATGCTGGATAACGATTTGTCTCTCCATGATCTCCATCTCCCTGATCCGTGAGTTTATACTATATAAATCCGATAAGTTTAATATGAATTAGATAAACTCATCTTATCATCACGAAAAGGGAGTGTCAATCCTTACGAATTATTCATAAGAACGCCGGTAGAACTCATGGGTTTTCTCTTTGCCATCCCAATTACTTAGAAAAACATCGTTATGGAGATCTCCGCGAGATCCCCCGTTCTCCAAATCGCCTGCTGCTTCGGCTTCCGAAGCGAACTCAACATTCGCCCCAATGACAAGATTGCGATCATGGTCCGCTCCCCTGACAGCACGAACATCACTTACAGCCTGAGCATCCTGACCGAATTCCACATCTTGACTATCCTGTACTACCTCATCCTTAACTCCACGGGAATTGCTGTTCAGCAGGTAGCGCCGGGTTAATCCCGATTTGAATTTGCTCATGTCAACCTCTCCTTATCCCTTGAAATAATCATCACCATGCTTTGACTTGGTTCTTTCGCATAGTGTGGGGGAGAAGAGCACATTTTATTCTGCTTCCTGGAAGCGGGCTGCCCAGCTATGAATTCGTATCCGGCTGATCAATGACAATTCCATGATACAGCAGCGAGAGCATCTGTTCTGTTAAAGTTCGCATATTCGTGAATTCGTTCAACCGCCCCGACTGGAACAGGAACTGTTTCATAGAGATTAGATATAGAACAAGCAGATGGGGAGAGATATCCTTGCGGATCTGTCCCATCTGCTGTCCACGGAAGAGTGCGTCTTCGAAAGACTTAACAACATAGTTCTCATTATATTCACTGATCCGCTGGGCAATCTCCGGATAGTCCTTGATCAGTTCAGTTATAAAGACTAGAGAGATGTCGTCCGTCTTACGGTAGTTCATCATCTTGTCCAGCATTTCAAGTGTATCCTTCGATTCCTCCATAATCTGCTTGTAATCCCCGTTATACTCCTCAATCATATGATCGATCACTTTGTTCAATAGACCTTCCTTGCTGCCAAAATACTTATAGATCGTCATCTTCGAGACGGGAACCGCCTCGGCGATTTGTTCCATCCCTGTTGCAGCAATACCGTTCTCATAGAATAGGCGCTGGGCCGTAAGCAGAATTTGTTCTTCTTTTGCCTTCAATGGATATATGACTCCCTTGGATTTAATCATTCATATAAATATTTTATTAAATTAAGGAAAGGAGGACAATCTTCGAGTCCTCATTTACAGCGGCAGATCACGCTTCTTGAACACCCATATACTGAGCGTGAAGAATCCGAGTCCAATAACGAACAAGATACTGGATGACGCGATCCAGCTTTCACTACCCGTCACAATCTCGCTTGGCCGGAAGAGAGAGAATAACGCCATATGTCTCATCCACTCCGTCTGTTCACTCAGCTTGCCGATCAGATCCAGGCAGAAGGAACCTATAATGATAACCCCCGAAATCGAGAGCGCCCTCTTCTCATCATTGGATACCGAGGACACCAGGAACGACACAGCCCCTACAGCAAAGAACATCAGGAATGCCACAAGATTGAGGCGAAGGAAATTCCCTGCATGGAACGCTCCTTGATCCACAATGAACAGCAGATTCCCAGCGAACCCGGCTAACGTGGTCACCGCCATAATGATGAACAGGCCTGTGACCAGAACGAGGGCCTGGGTACAAGCCACTGTACCTCTGGTTGTGGGTGTCGACAGAAGATACGCCATAGACCCCTGATCGACCATTCTGGCCATCAGCTGGGTTGAGACCATAAGACTGAATACGGAGAGAATGACGATGAAGATCAGGCCATAGTATTCACCGGACAGAAAAGATTCCAGGTTGCCCATCCCGTTCTCCAGCCCGAACGCCTTCGTAATGCCAGCCGGTACCGACTTTAGCATCTCATTCATCACCTGAGTATGCTCGGCAATGCTCGGGTACAGCCAGAACATCAGCATAATATAGAAGGCAGATCCAAGCGCATAGCTTGCAATCCCCTTCGCATTAATTCTCAGCATTTGCATATATAGCGAGCGATTCATCATTGATGCGCCCCCTTCCGGTCATAGTAGTTCATGAAGATTTGCTCCAGACTTTGAGTGAAGATATCTATATTACGGATAGGATATTTCGACACCTCAGACGCAAATTCATCATAGTTCCCTTGAACCACTACACGAACCCTTGACTCTGAACGGGATTCTACCTGCAGCTTATCGGATTCCGCGAAGCGGTCCGCATCTTCCTTGCTGAAGAAAGTGACTTCAAAGATCTTCCTCTGCATCGATTGAAGCTCATGAATATTGTTCACCGCGATCAGTCGCCCGTCTTTAATGATGGCTGCCCGATCACAGGTCTGCTCGATCTCGGGAAAACTGTGAGAAGACATTAGGAATGTAGTTCCTTTGGCCTTCTCTTCAAGCACGAGATCAATAAATACCTTTTGCATAAGAGGATCAAGGCCAGACGTTGGCTCATCCAGAATGATCACCTCCGGGTCATGCATGAAGGCTGCGACAATGCCGACCTTCTGCTTCATTCCCTTGGACATTTTACGAATCGGAGTGTTCACATCGAACTGAAGCCGTTCTATCAATTCCTCCCGCCTGGACGTATCTGTAATTCCCTGCATGCGGCTCAAAAAATTCAGAAAGCTCCTCCCCGTCATCCCTTCCATAAAGGCAATCTCACCAGGCAGGTAACCCATCATCCGCTGCACAACTCCCTGCTTCTCCCAAGTATCCATGCCATTAACCTGAACTGAACCCTGATCAGGCTTCATGAACCCCATAATATGCCGGATGGTTGTAGACTTACCGGCCCCATTCGGTCCAAGAAATCCGAACACCTCACCCTTCTCTACTGAAAAAGAAAGATCAAATACACCCTTACCATTGGCAAATTGTTTGGTTACATGCTGAAGCTTTAACATCATTCGTCCCTCCCAGATTGATATCCATGTAGATATAACCTGATTAATTAATATACTAAATTATTAATATGAGTACATCATAATCCTATTTAGTAAAATCACAAGATATTTTTATACTTTGTTAAGCATATTAGTACAATTTATAAAAACAATCCCTTAGACCGACATACATAAGCCAAAAAAGGAGTTAATCTATACGGAATGAACTAAAGAGATGAACTAATGGAATGAAGTAAGAGATGAACGAGAGAGGATGATCAGGATGAGCCTAAGCCGGATTCAGACCTTACTGTTTCAACTGGATGCGATCTGGTACCATGATGAATGGTTCACCACAGTGTCCCGGGCACTGGATGGAGTTACTTCTGTGGAGGCTGCTTGGAAGCCTGCCGGGGACTCAAATACGATATGGCAGCTCGTTAATCACATGAATTTTTACAATGAACAGATTCTTCAGCGGCTCACCAATCAGCCCCAGCAGAAGGCAAGCAGTAACACCAGCACCTTCGGCAGTCCAGGGGATGCAGGTAATGAAGCTGGATGGCAGGAAGTTAAAGAACAGGCATTCTCCATAGCAGCTGAAATTCGTAAAGTTATTGCCTCCCTGTCGGATGATGATCTGGATGCTCAGGTACATGAGACTACGCTTGGACACACTCTATCCTCGTGGGTGATGCATGATGGCTTCCATACGGGACAAATTGTCCTAATCCGCAAATTACAAGGCAGCTGGCCAGCGACCATTTGGCCCTAAGCTATCTCTTTTGAGATAGCCTTTTTTATCTTGTGTCAGGAAGACCGTTACTGATATCCCGGGTTGCCGGGTACAGAACACTTCCATGGTCCCTTGCGCAGTTGCATAAGCTTAAGTATACTTTGGGCAAGATTAATACCGGATTCCCGATAAGTTTGCTAACTGGGGTCTGGTTCTGTCCTTTTTTTATGTCGTGTTGTGAATGGAAAAAATAGGATTTCATAGCGAGTCACCCTAGAAACCGAGTGTATATGCTGTATACATACACGAAGAGGAGAATAAAAAAGCCATGTACATCCATGAAATGATCAAAGAAACCAATCGCCTAAGAGATTATATGACTCCCGAGAACGATGCTTATTTCGGCGAGATGGTCCGCAGCTTGCGGGCAAGCTCACTAGGCGAAGCAAAAGGCGAAGAAGTTCTTCTGGGACTGGCTCAGGACATCCTGACCGCTCAGAACAATCACCGTCCTATCCAGGAGCTGTTCGGAGAAAGCCCGAAGGCCTATTGTGCACAGCTCGTAGCTGATATGTCTATCAGGCAACCCCGCAGTATGAAAGATAAAGTTAAGTACTATGCCATGATCCCATGGGTAGCGTTAACCTGGGTGTTCTTCATCATGATGCTTACTGGATTCTTCAGCAAATGGTTCGGCGGTGACCTGACTTATACCCGCATCAGTACGGCTACCCTGCTGCTTATCTCCCTCGGCTCGATCCTGCTCATCGAACTTATGACCCGGTTCCTCAAACCGGAATCCAAGAAGGGGAGACCTGCTGAACCGGTCAAAGCCACATCTAAGGAGATGGGGATATACATCGGCATTATGGCCGCTATCGTTGTGATTGGAGTGCTGCTTGTTATCTTCCTTCCAGCCTTTGTTGTCTCACCTTGGGACAGCCTGGTCATCTTCATCGTCGGCGTTGCAGGCCAGAAGTTCTATTTTCTTCGCAAACCGAATAGACCAGAGCAGGTTGCACATAACTAATCCTCAATCCTCATCTAAATAGCTCCCTTGCAGTTCATATTGAGAAGGAAGATTCTCACTATGAACTGGTGAGGGGATAGTACTCTCCCGACATGGACACTCCCCCTTTGTCAATCTCTAATTACCTTGGTATATCTACCACGCCCTTTTTGATTCCCTCTTACAACAGAAAGGCGACCATTCCCCATCTAAATTCAAGAGAATGATCGCCGTACCTCGTTTTATTTGCTTCTCCGTACTGAGTATTCAGTCACTAGCAGTAGTAACACCCCAAGTACCATAATAGTATTTGCAGCAACCTTGTTTAAGTCTATGCCTACATAAGAGCCAAAGAAACCGAGCAGAAGAAGAAGAAGACCTGCGATGGAAATTAATCTTAATATATTCATTAACCCACTCCCTTAATTTTTATTGATGTTATAGCCTCCTTTAAATATCAAACAAAATTTATTGATAAAAGTTTCTCTAAAAATACATATTATGAAAAAAATGTATTTTGTTTATTTAAAAAAAGCTTGGTCCCCTAATTAGTGCACCAGACACTAGAATCGGCAACCAAGCTTTTTCCTATACTTATCAGATCAGTAAGTTGAACAAATTCAAGTCACGGTTCAGCTCTGTAAAGGCAATCCCCTTTGCTCTCATCCGTTCAATCAGCGGTACATAGTCCTCTTGATAGGACAGTTCAATTCCCACCAGAGCAGGACCGTTCTCTTTGTTATGCTTCTTCGTATATTCGAAGCGGGCAATATCATCATTCGGCCCCAGCACATCCTGCAGAAATTCACGGAGAGCGCCTGCACGCTGCGGGAAGTTAATCAGGAAGTAATGCTTCAGGCCTTCGTAGATAAGCGAACGCTCTTTGATCTCCTGCATCCGGTCGATATCGTTATTACCCCCGCTGATGACGCATACCACCGTCTTGCCCCGCACCTCTTCCCGGTACAAATCCAGTGCCGCTACAGGCAGCGCTCCCGCGGGTTCCACTACAATGGCATTATCGTTATACAGCTCAAGAATGGATGTACAAGCCTTGCCCTCAGGAACCATCAGCACATCATCCAGTACTGCCGAGCAAATTTGGTAGGTCAAATCACCTACACGCTTCACCGCAGCGCCGTCTACGAACTTGTCGATCGTCTCCAGCGTGACGACCTGCTTCTCCTTAAGCGCTTCACTCATGGAAGCAGCGCCAAGCGGTTCAACCCCGATGACTTTGGTCTGCGGGCTGACCATTTTGACATATGAGCCCACTCCCGCTGCCAGACCGCCTCCACCAATAGTCACAAAGACATAGTCAGCCGGGGTACTAAGGCCCTCCATAATCTCCATCCCGATTGTGCCATTACCGGCAACGATCTTCGGATCATCGAACGGATGAACAAAGGTCATACCGTGCTCAAGACAAGCTTTCATTGCTTCTGCATAGGCATCATCATAGGTATCTCCAGTCAGTATGACTTCGACATCGGAACCGCCAAAGCGCTTCACCTGCCTTACCTTCTGATTCGGTGTAGTACTCGGCATATAGATATGCCCCCGAATTCCCAAGGCATGACAGGATAGGGCGAAGCCCTGAGCATGATTGCCGGCACTTGCGCATACGATGCCCCGCTCACACTGCTCTTCCGTCAGATTGCGGATCATATTGTAGGAACCGCGGATTTTGAAGGAGCGAACCACCTGCAGATCCTCTCTTTTCAAGTAGACCTGGCAGTCATATCTTGCAGATAACGCTGGGTCCAGCTGAAGCGGTGTACGGACTACGACCTCCTTGAGGACATGATGCGCACGTATGATATCTTCCATCCCTACAGTAGGGTTCTCTCCCTGAGCCATTTCTCTCTCCTCGTTTCTCCTTGGCTATGGCATGAGTCTCTTTCGTCCAAGCCATACCTATCACTTTGTTGTCTAAAATACACCTATATGCAGATTTGTTCAAGCCCTGCGCTAATGAAAGTTTTGGCTGTACAGAATGCATGGTTCATATTAGATTCACCCTAATTCTCAAGCGACCTTACCTCAAAAGGCTTCAACTGCCTCTCAATCTGCTCCCGCTGCGGCTCAAGCCACTCTGGCAGCTTCAGCGTACTGCCAAGCAGCGCCCCCGGCTCGTCCACGTCAAATCCAGGCGAATCCGTCGCAATCTCGAACAGAATCCCGCCCGGCTCCCGGAAATACATCGCTTTGAAATACTGCCTGTCCATCACACCCGTAGGGTGCATTCCATACAGCTCGATCACCTCGCGCCACTGCCGCTGCTCTTGTTCATCCTTCGCACGCCAGGCTATGTGGTGTACGGTCCCCGCTCCCATTTCTCCCCGCGGAATGCTTGACGTGCTTATATCAATCCAGTTGCCCACATCGCCAGCTGCCTTAAAGCGCATCAGCCCTTCTTCTTCCCCATACAAAGTTAGGCCAAGCACATCCTCCAGCACGGACTGCGTTCTGCTCGCCGCCTCACTGAACAGCATCGCTCCGCCAAAGCCCTTGATCGCATAGGGGATCGGCACGCCTTCACCAGTCCAGCCGCTCGGTCTGCCTTCGATTCGTTCCACCAGATCGATCAGAAGACCCGAATTGTCTGTGAACCGGATATATTCTTCACCGAATCTTGTGTTCTCCATCGTCTGAATCCCATACTTACTGAGTCTCTCCCGCCAGAACAGCAGGCTCCGGGGAGGCACGGCGAATACGGTGACCCCCACTTGTCCTCCGCCGATCGTTCCCATTTGGGCATCCTCCTGAGGGAAGAACGTCATGACCGTTCCCGGACTGCCTGTCTCATTTCCGAAATACAAATGATATACATCCGGTACATCGTAATTGATTGTCTTCTTGACCAGCCTTAACCCCAGTACGCCCGTGTAAAAATCCACATTCCCCTGCACGTCGCTTACAAAAGCCGTGATATGATGAATTCCCATCGTAATCGGCACAGCGCTTCCTCCTAGTTCGGGTATGAGTCTACATATTTATTATAAAAGACGGGGCCGTGTGATTTCATCTTTGATCCACCATACTGTCACAGAGTTAACCTCGGCCCACCCTGCAGGACTTCAAATGCAAGAGCGCCAATCCCCGTATGCCGGTGACTGGCGCTCGTTAGCTTCTTGTTCTATTTGCTAGAGTTGTTCCCTAGAGTTCTCTATTTCTAATTATGTTCCGCATGGAATGAACTATAATATGAGCTCACACCAACTTGTTCCCCCGTATTACCTTGATTACACCAGAGCTTTGGCTGCAATATCCGTGCGGTAATGCTTGCCTTCAAAAGCAATTCGCTCAGCCTCTGCATAGGCTTTGTTTCTTGCTTCCGCAATATCGCGTCCAAGGCCAACTACACCGAGAACACGTCCACCATTCGTTACCCATTCCCCATCCGCGTTCTTGGCAGTTCCTGCATGGAATACAAGCGCATTTTGTACTTGCTCCAGACCACTGATCACAAGTCCTTTCGGATAGGAAGCCGGGTATCCAGGAGAAGCGAGCACTACGCATACGGCAGCTTCATCGCTCCATTCAATCTCCACTTGATCCAGAGTTCCGTTCACCGCAGCCAGGAAAATCTCCAGCAGATCGCTCTTCAGCCGCGGCAGCACGACCTGGGTCTCCGGATCACCGAAGCGGGCGTTGAATTCGATCGTCTTCGGCTTGCCATCCGGGGTGATCATGAGCCCTGCGAACAATACGCCGCGGAACGAACGCCCTTCGGATACCATTGCTTTGGCCGTAGGCTTGATAATCGTCTCAATGGCCTCTTCAATAATAGAATCCGCGATATGCGGCAGCGGGGAATACGTCCCCATTCCGCCCGTATTCGGACCCTTGTCCCCATCATAGACCTGCTTATGGTCTTGAGCAGCTGACATAGGTCGTACTGTCTCTCCATCAACAAAAGCCAAAATGGACATCTCCTGTCCGGTCATGAACTCTTCAATGACCACCTGGCTTCCCGCAGTTCCAAAGACTTTGCTGACCATAATGTCCGCCAGCGCCTTCTCTGCTTCCTCACGGGTAAATGCTACCGTTACCCCTTTGCCCGCTGCCAATCCGTCCGCCTTGATAACGATAGGTACAGGTTGGCTGCGCAGATACTCCAGTGCTGCTTCATAGTTATCGAACTTCTCATAAGCGGCAGTCGGGATGTTATATTTGCGCAGAAGATCCTTCATAAAAGTCTTACTTCCCTCAATATGGGCCGCGTTCTTCCGAGGGCCGAATACCGGAATATTCTTCGCTTCAAAAGCATCCACAATTCCGTCCGCAAGCGGATCATCCGGTCCAACCACAACAAGACCCACCTGCTTCTCCTGTGCAAAAGCCGTCAGACGATCGAACTCGCTGACCTGAATCGGTACGATTTCGGCTACCTCGCCGATTCCTGCGTTTCCTGGCGCGCAGTAGATCGTACCTGCTTTCGGGCTCTTCGCAAGCGCCCAGCAGATCGCATGCTCGCGTCCGCCTCCGCCAATCACCAATATATCCATGGATTGTCCCCCTCTCCGAATTATTAATAGAGTTGAAATTAATGTCCCAGACTTCTTTATTTGATTTATTAGGTGGAAGTCCGGTCACAAAGAATATGCTTCCGAATGTAGCCTTCTTTCAGAACGCTTATAGGCGAACGCTTCGCTTCTCCAGAATCATTTCACATTCTCGCCTATAGGTAATTCTTAAGTTCAACTTATATAAAGCTAATTTCTGATGTTAATTGTTCATTATTTTAGTGTTTGAAATGACGTACGCCCGTGAATACCATGGCAATCCCATGCTCATTCGCAGCCTTGATCGACTCTTCGTCTTTGACCGAGCCGCCCGGTTGAATAATCGCCGTAACGCCTGCTTTAGCCGCTTCCTCAACCGTATCTCCCATCGGGAAGAACGCATCCGATGCCAGCACGCTGCCCTTTGCTTTCTCTCCCGCTTGTTCAATCGCAATCTTGGCTGCGCCGACGCGGTTCATTTGCCCCGCACCCACACCTACAGTCATGCTGTCTTTTGCAAGCAGAATCGCATTAGACTTCACATGCTTAACAACTTTCCATCCGAACAGAAGCTGCTTCATTTCTTCCTCTGTAGGCTGGCGATCGGTAACGACCTTCAGGTCAGCTGCATCCACGGAATGCACATCGCTCTCTTGAACAACCATCCCGCCGTCAATTGAAGTCACCACGAACTGGCTCTTTCTGTTCTGACCGGACTCTAGCTCCCCTACTTTAAGGAGACGAATGTTCTTCTTCTTCGTTAATACTTCCAGTGCTTCGTCCGTAAAGCCTGGTGCTAGGATGATTTCGAGGAAGATCTCTTTAAGCAGTAGAGCGGTATCCTCGTCAATGATGCGGTTAGCCGCAACAATCCCGCCGAAGATGGAGGTCGGATCTGCTGCATGTGCCTTTTGGAAAGCTTCCAGCACACTGCGTCCAATACCCACGCCGCATGGGTTCATATGCTTTACTGCGACAACAGCAGGCTCTTCGAACTCTTTTACAATCTGAAGAGCAGCATTCGCATCATTAATATTATTGTAAGACAGCTCTTTACCGTGCAGCTGCTCAGCACTAGTAAGTGTATCTGCTGCAGCAAGAGGCTTGCGGTAAAAGGCAGCCTTTTGGTGAGGATTCTCGCCATAACGAAGATCCTGGATCTTCTCGTAAGTTACCGTGAAACGTTCTGGAAGCGGATCGCCCGTTACGTTCGACAAATAATCAGAGATCAGGGCGTCGTAAGCTGCCGTGTGACGGAATACTTTTGCTGCAAGCCGTTTGCGTGTCTCGAGTGTGGTGTCACCTTGCGCACGAATTTCTTCAAGCAGGCCAGCATAATCCGAGGAATCGACGACAACGCTGACGAAAGCGTGGTTCTTGGCAGCTGAACGCAGCATGGTTGGTCCACCGATATCAATGTTCTCGATTGCATCTTCGTACTCCACATCTGGCTTCGCAATCGTCTCCTGGAATGGATACAGATTTACGACAACCATGTCGATGTAGTCAAGACCCAGTTCCTTCATTTGAGCCTGATGCTCCTCGCTATCACGTACAGCTAGCAGACCGCTGTGTACAGCAGGGTGAAGAGTCTTTACACGACCATCCAGAATCTCGGGGAATCCTGTCACATCGGAAATCCCGATAACCGGCACCCCTTCTTGGGCCAGAAGATTCTTCGTTCCCCCGGTTGAAATAATCTCTACACCTAGCTTAGACAGCTCGCGGCAAAATTCCACGATCCCTGTTTTGTCCGATACGCTGACCAGCGCTCTTTTGATACTCACGATTGGCTCCTCCTTAGTTTGACAGCACTTTTTGTCTGAAAATTTGGCATGTACATGGATTGAACTAATGACTGCGTGATTGATTCTCTTGCACAACAAGCGTTAACCTTTGCTCCATACGTTCATTTCTTTAGTTCATTCCATGTAACACATTTCTACAGCATGTATGAATACTTGATCTCCAGGTGTGTTCCATTTCCAATATGCGGCAATATTTCTCGGGAAATATCGAAAACGATGAAAGCGTCGATTCCTTGATAGATCAGGGTATCACCATTCTTGCTGAATATACAATTTGGACGAAATCTATACGTTTGGCTTAATATCTTGTCTGGAATTAGGTTAAAATCACTTTTCGGCCATCCAGCTTAACCCGGCCATCAGCCAGCAAGCGAACAACCTGCGGATATATTTCCTTCTCGACAGCATGAATCCGCTCCTCAACCGACTCCATACTTTCTCCTTCGCGAATGTCCACGGTTCGCTGGGCAATTACAGCCCCCGTATCCATTCCCCCATCCACGAAATGGACCGTTGCACCGGTAACCTTAACGCCGTAATCATAAGCCTGTCCAATGGCGTTCACTCCCGGGAAAGCAGGCAGCAGTGAAGGATGAATGTTGATCATACGGCCTGCATACGGTTCGACAAGCACCGCGGTAAGCAGACGCATATAACCGGCAAGTACGATGAGATCTATGCTTCGCTTGTCCAGTTCAGCAGCAATCTCGCGCTCGTAATCTTCCCGGCTCGCATATTGTTTGGGCTGGAACAAGAAGTGGTCAACACCTGCCTGCTCTGCCCGCTTCACTACCGGAGCCTGAGGTTTGTCGCAGACGAGCAGTGCGATCTCCGCACCGCCCAATTCTCCGCGACCCGCCGCATCAACCAGGGACTGAAAGTTCGTCCCCTGGCCGGAAGCAAACACTGCTATACGGTAGGAACTCATTACACTTCAGCCCCCGTAAAAGTGACGATCTTCTCACCTTCGGTAACTTTTCCGATGATATAAGGGGTTTCTCCTTGCTCTTGAAGGATCTTAACAGCCTGTTCTGCCTGATCTTCTCCAACCACAATCACTAGACCAACACCCATGTTAAAGGTCGTGAACATGTCTCGGTTGCTGACACTACCCTTCTCCTGTAGAAGGTTAAAGATCGGCAGAATCGGCCATGACCCGAACTCGATATCGACATTCACGCCTTCCGGAAGAACCCGTGGGATATTCTCAATAAAGCCGCCGCCCGTAATATGGGCCATACCTTTGACTTCAACCTGCTGGATCAGTTCGAGAACCGGCTTCACATACAGCTTGGTTGGCTCAAGCAGCACGTCTCCGAGTACAGCTCCGTCCAGTTCAGCCAGCTTGTCCTGCAAGCTGTATCCGGCTTGCTCAAGCAGCACTTTACGTACGAGAGAGAAGCCATTGCTGTGTACGCCGCTGGATGCAAGACCAATCACGGTATCTCCAGCCTTGATGGATCTTCCGTTAATAATCTTGCTTTTATCGACAACACCTACGGTGAACCCGGCGATGTCATATTCACCTTCACTGTACATGCCCGGCATTTCAGCGGTCTCGCCGCCGATGAGGGCGCATCCCGACTGCGCGCAGCCTTCAGCAATACCGGCTACAATAGCTTCGATCTTAGCAGGAATGACTTTGTCGCATGCCAGATAATCAAGGAAAAAGAGCGGCTCCGCACCTTGAACAATGATGTCGTTCACGCACATCGCCACGGCATCGATGCCGATTGTATCATGCTTGTCCATCGCAAAAGCAAGCTTAAGCTTGGTTCCAACCCCATCGGTACCGGATACCAGCACGGGCTCCTCATATTTATCCTTGTTCAGACCGAACAAGGCGCCGAAGCCTCCAAGATCCGTCATCACTTCCGGACGGAATGTCCGCTTGACGTGTTTCTTCATCCGTTCTACTGCTTCATTGCCTGCCGCGATGTCGACCCCGGCGCTTTTGTATGCTTCAGACACGTAAGGACACGCTCCTTATGGTTTATTGAGGTTCTAAATAGAACCACTTGCTGTATTATTAATGCCTTTGGTGTTAATAGTT